>ERZ780162.10-NODE-10-length-212323-cov-21.045678_pt1 | contig 212323 bp, 185 predicted proteins | sample MGYA00511474_ERZ780162 | MGnify/ENA primary metagenome ERZ780162 (study PRJEB29588, sample SAMEA2143633) | human gut metagenome | biome: human gut; feature: human-associated habitat; material: faeces | place: Denmark | collected 2008/2010 ...
TCCGTTAATAACTAATACGTTTTCATTTGTTATACCGATGGGTAACTTTGTTACATTCAAAAATAAGTTCGGAAGAGATGTTATTATAGGTGTTTGGAGTTATAAAAAACTGTACCAAATACTGAATGAACATATAAATGTTCCTGTTAGAGAAGATATCGAGAATGAAAATTTGAATGCTTTGGATGCGCCCGGCGGTAATAAGATGCAGGATATAAAACCCAAATCCGAAAAACTGCATGCTTCAAATAATGGCAGAGGCGTGTATAACATGATTGTTAAAATGCCTTTGGGTGAACACATAAAAATGTTCTTTAGGTATTTTTATGTAACAATATTGGGACCGCTGTTCTATGTTCTGTTTTTCGGTTGGCAAAGCGAAAACGCAGAAATAGGAATACCGAGGTTTGTTTGGGCGGTTCTTTTCTTTGTGGGTTCTGCCGTTGCTTATTATCGGATTATCAGTGTCAGAGTAGATACGGGAAAGGCCGTAATCAGGCTGAATTTGTTTGATAACGGTGATAAAGATGTTATTAGATATAATGGCTTGTCTAATTTGGGCTATGTAAATGATATCGCAGAAATAGAGCAATTAAAAACGGATAAATCCAAATTTGCGATTGTTACTCCGTATTGTGAAAATCATATTGATAAAATAATCAGATTTGATTTGAAAAACAACATTTCCGTTGCAATATCCGTAAGCGACCCTGAAACTCTTTATGAGGTACTAAATGAGGCATCGGATTAGATCTTAAGTGTTGTTGAAATACAATAAAAGGCTAATCAAATAAGCTCAGTTCCAATGCATATGCTTATTGTTTGAACTGCCCGGTTTCTTTTCATGATGTACAGGGAACAACACCCGAACTGTCAATCAATTTAACGGATGTTATATCCTTAAGATTCAAAGGCCTTGTTTTTAAATACTGAGGAAAATGTTATGAAATATAAATATAAGTTTTCATATGGAAGTATATCTAATTATCTTCTTAGCCAATACATTATAATGAGTATGAATTTTTTTATATCCCTTTGCTTCGTTTTCGTTGATTATCACTTGTATAATTTACTTGCAGAAAAATTCAGCAAACAAGCAACGCCATTGCTTATTATCCAAATAATGTGCTTTGTTTTAACAAGTCTTTTTTTTGCATATATGGTAGTTACTTTTGTTATTCCTAAAAGGGTAATTTTAACCGATAGTTCTATTTATATTAGAAAGTATTTCTGGGACCTTGCAAATTTTTCCAGGGGATTCAATGATAAGATACTTTTAAATGATGTGATAGAATGCAAGAAATATGACGGCAAGAGGCCTCGTTGGGATCGAGACCGACCATATGCTGTCCCTTTTTTTGAATGGGATGATTTGGTTGAAATCGTGCTCGCAGGTGAGAGTGTGTTGGGTCTGAAAGATGATAAGGTATATCTTGTCCCTATACAAAATTCAGAAGATTTTATAAAAAGGGTTAATGAAAGAATAACGAGCAATTGTCTGTAGCCAAAGTAAATCCGCTGCGTTATCGCAGATATTATTATGATGCCGAAACGGGAATGTACACCTTTTTTTGGGTTTTGACAAGCTTGTTACTTGGTGGATTTGTGGATGAATTAGGAACTAGAGATAAAGCAGAATATATCATATAATTGGTATTATTTATTGTTTGTGGATTGGAGTAAGATATGAATGAAAACACACAATGGCCTTTTCGACTGTCTGTGCCTTCAATGAATTGCATAGCTGTTATTACCGTGGTTGGCAAGCTGATATTCCAAAGAGTTGGAACTTATGCAAATTACTATGGTGGAAGGTATAGTATGATGGAATTATCTGCTATTGCACTTCCTTTACTGATACTGATTGTACCAATTTTTAACAGAAAATATCGTGAGATGTGTTGGAACAAAAAAACACTTATGTTAACTATCGGTATTTTATTAGCAAGTGTATTATTAATCACAATAATGTATGCAAATAAGAACTATTATTACACACTTTGGTTTAAAGAAGGCGGATGGACACGCGAAAACTGTCCGCCGATTCGGTGGGATTTTTGGAATATTATCGGTAAAACAGCATAGCGCAATAAAATTGTCCCTACAAAAAAGGCTGCGTTTTTGACGCGGCCTTTTTTGTTGAATACCAACCAAAAATTTTAATTTCACGGAATTCGGTGAAATTAAAATAAAATTTGCCCCTTGCAACGGAAATAAGCAAAGATAAAAACAGCTTGCCTTGCTTTATGAAAAAACATTCAATAAGCAAGGCAAGCTGAATTATTTGAATTTTTAAGACATGAAATAACATATTTATAGGCAACTTCAAACATATAGTGAAAATGCCAAAGAAGCCTAATATATGCTAAGCAAAAGTATTAAATCCTATGTTGGCAAAGATAAAGAAAAGGCAAAAGCCCAATACCGAGAATCAATTGATTTCCTTATGGCTTTGTTATAATTACTTCACCTAACAAAATATAATATCTTTTCAACATCTCGCTTTGCGGATAAAGCTGCCTTATATTCCTCTCCTTTAGGATATCCTGCTGCCACAAGTGAAATTACTTTTTGAGAATGCGGAATTCCCAGCAAACGTTCTAATTTATTATCCATATCAGGTTCAGAGCCCCATATTATAGGACAAGATAAAATATCAAAAGCATTTAACGAATATAATAAATTCATTATGAAAATTCCGCCATCAACATATACCGTGTTTCTTTCATATTCATTTTGATACAAACTCAAGTCTCCGGCAACTGCAAATATTACGGCAGGCTTTTCAAAGCCATTAAATCCACCATGCATCTTCATTATTTGGATAATTTTACTGTCGTTTATACATGCATAGATTCTTGTTGCTTGTCTGTTACATGCACTTGACATCCAATTTGTTTCATATGCCTCTATGACATATTTTAATTCATTACCGTGCATTGTTGGTGATGAAAGCCAAATCTTTTCCTCAAACTTTTCAAAATCATTATCAAAATCAAACATTTATTGTACCTTTCAAAGCGCCTGCAACAGAAACAAGCCGTTTATTCAAACCGAAAAACGAGAACAACTCACAGTCTTAACGAGTTTGTGTGCTAAGTCAATCCGTTATCTTGTTTTTTGTTCAAAATCGCACATTATTTTATTGTGTCATTGTACTGTGTGCACTGTTTAATAAATATTACCGGTTTTGTAGGAAACCCCAAATTACTGCCACTTCACTTTTACAAAAAACATTTACACAGCATCTCCGGCTTTTTTAACACATTCTCTTTTTATATTTCAAGCTTTATTTAACGAGTTAGAAACAAAGCTTCTGCAATATCCAAGATCTGCTTGCACCGCTTGCTTTTGCCTAATCCTCAATTCATCAAAACTATCTTATTTTCTTTGAGAGAGTGCCCTGCGGGCAAACATTTTCAGGGTGCTCGCCTGAGGGATGAAATGTTGGCACAACCTGCTCCACCATTTCAACTATATTCTCACTGTTATCAAAAGCGGCTGCGGCAAACTTTTCAAGATTTTTCATGAATTCCGCCACATTAAAAGGAATCGGTTTGCCGATATGAATAAGCTCACTTTCCGTTTTTTTCATGCCCTCTTCTTTCATAAGGCATTCCTCATAAAGTTTTTCACCGGGGCGCAAACCCGAATATTCAATCTTAATATCCACATCCGGCGTATAACCCGAAAGCCTTATAAGATTGCGCGCCAAAGAATCAATTTTAACGGGTTCTCCCATATCAAGCACAAATATTTCGCCGCCCAAAGCATATGTGCCCGCCTCAAGCACAAGGCTTACAGCCTCCGGAATAGTCATAAAATATCTTACGATATCCGGGTGTGTAACGGTTACCGGGCCACCTGCCTCGATTTGCTTTTTAAATAAAGGTATAACCGAGCCGTTACTGCCGAGCACATTTCCGAAACGAACGGCAACAAACTGCGTGCTGCTTCTGTTTTCGTTATTTACGCTTTCGGCCATAAGCTCACCGGCATTTTCAGAATTAAGCTTCACAAGCTCCTCTTCCGGATCATCACAAATTGCCAAATGAGAGCAAACAGACGGAAGTAAATCCGTTCTGCCCGTTTTACTGATGGCATCCATGCTTTGAATAACCATTTCGCAAAGCCTTTTGCTGGCACCCATAATATTTGTTGGGTTAACAGCCTTGTCCGTGCTGATAAGTACAAAGCGCTCTGTGCCGTTTTGCATTGCGGCATAAGCGGTTTTATATGTGCCTATAACATTATTTTTAATTGCCTCATTAGGGCTTGTTTCCATAAGCGGCACATGCTTGTGTGCAGCTGCGTGATAAACAATTTGCGGCTTATATGTTTCAAACACGGAATTTATGCGCTTACTGTCTCTTACCGAGCCGATAAGCACCTTCAAATTTAAATCTGCGTACTTTCTTTTAAGCTCTTGCTCAATATCATAAGCATTGTTTTCATAGATATCAAAAATTATGAGCTGCTTTGGCCTGTGAGCCGCAATCTGCCTGCAAAGCTCGCTGCCGATTGATCCGCCGCCGCCAGTTACCAAGATGGTTTTGCCGGAAAGATAATCAAAAATCTCATCCATATTAACCTTAATGGGATCTCTGCCGAGCAAATCCTCTATTTCAACCGGCTTCATTTTGCTGAGCAGCCTTTCGCCGTTTGCAATTTGATAAACGCCCGGCAGGCTCACAAGCTCACAATTTGTTTCCTTGCAGATATTAAGAATATCTCGCTTATTTTCTGCAGAGGCAGACGGAATGGAGAAAATAATTTTATTTATCTCATATTTTTTTGCCGCTTCAAGAATGCAGGTTCTGTCGCCCACAATCTGCACTCCCTCCGTATAACGGCCTTTTTTGTTTGGATTATCATCAATAATGCAGCAAACACGCATTGATGTTTTATCGGATGTTTTTAATTCTTTTATCAGCATTTGCCCGGATCTGCCCGCACCGATAATCATAACATTTTCGCTTGCAAGCGATTTTTGGCGATTTTTTTGGCGTTCCAAATTGACAAAGCGATATAAAAATCTGACTCCTACAACAAGAATAAGCTGCATCACACAGCCGCCTATATAATAAGAGAACGGCATTCGCATAAACAGCAGTGTAATTCCGACGCACTGAAAAACAGTTGTTATAAGATTTGCAACCATAATTCTGTTTAACTCGCTGAAGCTTGCAAAGCGCCACACGCTGTTATACATTTTGAAAAAGAAAAACACAATTATTGAAAACACCGTGTAAATAGGCGCAAATTTCAAATAAGCACCGTAATACGCAACCGGAATGGAACTGAATTTGAAATCAAACCTTACAAGCAATCCCATTAGATAAGACAGATTAACCGCAATAACATCATATATTGCAAGATAAAATGCAATCATCTTCCAATGCTCTATATTTAATTCTCTGAGTATTTTTCTGTATGTTTTCATACATTGACCTCTCCGAAAACAATCCAAGTAATAATCAGCTTTGTAAACAGCCGTATCAGTAATCCCTGCTTGCTCTGAAATTATCTGCTGTTGCGACAAAACCGAATGTTTGCCTGCTGTTTGCAAGCTGCAAAGAGTGCGTATCTTATTGCACAATACCGTATGCAATCAAAACAGCATCGGGTGTTATGTTATAACGTAATCTTGCGCACAGCAAAAGTAAAATTCAGGCACGCTGTTGCCTATTTCTTTTTATAATATGAGTAATTATATCCGTATCTTTTTGAATGCCTGCTCGGCAGCGATTTTCCGTTGTATATAAATCCTATAATTTTTGAATCTGCGAATTGAAGCTGTTTCAAAGTGTCCGAAACATTTTTGAATTCGGCAGAACCGTTTTTAACAACGATCAAATAGCCATCCAAATAATTTGAAAGAATCATTGCATCCGGCACGGGAAGGACGGGCGGAAGATCAACAATGATATAATCATAATAATTTCTGAGCACCGCAAGCAGCTCTCGCATTTCTTTTGATTCCAAAAGCGTTGTGGGATCGGGAGGAATGTTTCCCGCAGGCACAACCGCAAAGCCATATTTGCTGACATTGAAAATACATTCATTTATGCTTTTTTCGCCAACGAGATAATCGCTTAATCCCGGGCTTTTTTTAATTCCCAGTTTGTGAGCAACGGTAGACAGGCGCATATCGCAATCAACCAAAGCAACCTTTTTGCCTATTTGGGCAAATGAAATTGCCAAATTAACGGAAACGGAGCTTTTACCGTCGCCCCTGTTTGGGCTTGTTATGCCGATGCACTTGGAATCGCCGCCGGCAATTGAAAATGCAACATTTGTTCTTAAAGATTTATACGCCTCTTGCACGCTGAACGGAGAATTGGGGGAAAGAAAAAACCAATCCGAACACAACCGCAAAAATCACAATGAGTCACCATTTTGAAATAACGGCTTTGAAAAGAGGAAGAAGATCTATTTCATCATTTCCTTCTCTTCTTGGCTTTTTTCTTTGAAATTATCCTTTCATGCCATTCTCCATTCATCGCAGGTTTAGTAATAAAAAAATCGTAAAAGAACGCAAAAAAAATCATGCCCAAACCGACAAAGCGCCGGTTATACACACGATATTTTGTACTATTTATACATATTTTAATGTACCTGCAGTATTAAAGTTATTTTACGAAAAAAAGGGGGTTATGTCAACATAATTAAGGCAATATTTAAAACAACTTATTAACTTTGTATTAAATGTATTTATATTTATTGCGCAATTGCACTGAATGTTATTTGTGTATATTTACTTTTTCGTAAAATGTAATGTAGTATTGTTTAAAAGGCCAATGAAAAGTTTTCATTGAATACCGGATTGTATTTCTTTTTTTACTTTTTTCACAAAACAATATCACCGGCCTTTCAAAATAAATCCTGTTGCATTTCCGAAAGGCACGGGATATAATTGAAGCTGATGGGGTGATTATATGGGGAAAAGGCCTACGGTTGATGATATTGCAAAGCACTGCGGAGTTTCAAGCGCAACTGTTTCCAGAGTTGTTAATCACAGAGAACTTGTTAAGCCGCAAACCGTTAAGCTTGTTGAAGATGCAATGGAGGCTTTGGGCGTTACACCGAAATATCGTGAAAGCTACATTGAATCATACAGAAAAGACATAATCGTTTTGGCGGTTGAACACACAAATCAAAGCTATTATTATGAGATAGTTCAGGGAGCGCTGGACAGTGCCGAGCTTCACGATTGCGATTGTGTGGCAACACAATTTTCGGCAAGCAAAGGCAATTTGCAGGATTTCATAAGATTTTTAAAAAATGTGCACGCTGCAGGTGTAATAACTCTTTATGCATTTCCGGCAGAAAGCCTTGATGCAATTTCAGCGGCGGTGCCTGTGGTTCAATGCTGCGAATACAATCCGCAGGCAAAGCACCCTTATGTTATAACCAACAACTATGAATCGGCAAAAATAGCAACGGAATATCTTATTACCTCCGGCAGAAAAAGAATTGCCTTTTTAAACGGGCCGCTGAAATACCAAATGGCAGTGGAAAGAAGGCGTGGATATACCGCAGCACTTGAAGCCGCCGGAATGAAAATAAATCCTGATTACTACATTCAGGTGAACGGAACGCTTTTTGATGATGCAAGCGCTGCAGTGGCAAAGAAATTTGATTCAGGATTGATGCCCGATGCGATTTTTGCATCTTCTGATTTTTTTGCGGCAGCTGCCATAAAAGAAGCCGCAAAGCGCGGCTATAATGTGCCGAATGATATTGCCGTTGTGGGCTTCAACAACAGCTCTATTTCACAGATCACATCGCCCACAATAACCACCGTAAGCCAGCCGTCATACAAGCTTGGGTATTATGCCTGCGATATGCTGCACAACATGATTTCAAACCCCGATTTGAAAATAAAAAACCATATTTTGCCAACCGAATTTGTAATAAGAGAATCAACAAGGCTGAAACTCAGCAAAAGCGGCCAGGTATAAGGGATTGCGGCATTTGCAGTGCCCTTTAAGGCAGTCCTTAAAACAGTACCGTTCCGGCTCAAGTTCGGCAATTCCGCATTTTAAATTCAAGAGATTTTTCGCTTTAAAGGCAAGCTTGGCAATCATCTTTTTGCGCTGTTAAAAAGGCATAAAAACAATAAAATTTAACAGAATTAAACAAATAAAAAAGCCGAAACGAATTGGGAATGAAACCCTTTCCGTTTCGGCTTTTACCGTTTGATTAAAGCGATTTTGTTTTGATCTCTTTTTCAATCATTTCGGCAAATTCTTCAACGCTCATTGCGCCCTGTTCGCCGTCTTTTCTGGAGCGAACAGAAACTGTGCCGTTTTCAATATCCTTGTCGCCCGCAACAAGCATATAAGGAATTTTTTCCATCTGTGCAGAGCGAATCTTAAAGCCGATTTTCTCGCTTCTGTCATCTATCTCACAGCGAATTCCTCTTTCTTCAAGCTTATTTTCAACAGCTTTAAGATAATCACAATGCCTGTCTGCAATCGGAAGCAGCTTAACCTGCACGGGGGCAAGCCAAGTTGGGAAAGCGCCTGCAAAATGCTCTGTAAGAATACCGATAAATCTTTCGATGCTGCCGAAAACAACACGGTGAATCATAATCGGGCGGTGCTTTGCACCGTCTGCACCCACATATTCAAGTTCAAATCTTTCGGGAAGCTGGAAATCAAGCTGAATTGTGCCGCACTGCCATGTTCTGCCAAGGCAATCTTTAAGATGGAAATCAAGCTTAGGTCCATAGAAAGCACCGTCGCCCTCGTTAACCTCAAAATCATAGCCAAGCTCCGTAATGGCATCACGAAGTGCATCCGTTGCAATATCCCAATCCTCTTGTGCACCCATGGAATTCTCCGGGCGGGTGGAAAGTTCGATATGATATTCAAAGCCGAAGGTATTGTAAACACCGTCTATCAAACGAACAACATTTTTGATTTCATCTTTGATTTGCTCACGAGTCATAAAGATATGGGCATCATCCTGTGTGAAGCAGCGAACACGCATAAGGCCGTGAAGTGCGCCGGAAAGCTCATGCCTGTGAACAAGGCCAAGTTCGCCCATACGAAGCGGCAAATCTTTATATGAATGCATCTGCGTTTTATAAACAAGCATACCGCCGGGGCAGTTCATGGGCTTAATTGCATAATCTTCATCGTCGATAACGGTGGTATACATATTTTCCTTATAATGATCCCAGTGGCCGCTGCGCTCCCAAAGCGCTCTGTTAAGAATCATCGGTGTTTGTATTTCATAATAGCCCGCTTTGCGGTGAATTTCACGCCAATAATCCACAAGGGTGTTCTTCAAAACCACGCCCTTGGGAAGGAAGAACGGAAATCCCGGGCCTTCCTCCATAATCGTAAACAAGCCAAGTTCCTTGCCGAGCTTTCTGTGATCACGCTTTTTTGCCTCTTCAAGCATGGCAAGATGTTCCTCAAGCATTGATGCTTTTGGGAATGCCGTGCCGTAAACTCTGCAAAGCATCTTATTTTTGGCATCGCCTCTCCAGTAAGCGCCTGTGCAGTTTGTAAGCTTAAATGCCTTAACCGGCTTAACATCCATAAGATGAGGGCCTGCACAAAGCTCTGTAAATTCTCCCTGCTTATAGAAGCTGATTTTTTCGCCCTTTCCGGCATGTTCTTTGATAAGCTCAACCTTATAAGGCTCGTCTTTTTCCTGCATCATTTTAATTGCGTCTTCGGGTGCAAGCTCGAATTTTTCAAGTGCAAGCCCCTCTTTAACGATTTTCTTCATCTCTGATTCGATTTTTTCAAGATCATCCGGTGCGAAAGGAGTTTCCGTGTCAAAATCATAATAAAAGCCGTCCTCAATAGCAGGACCGATAGTAAGCTTTACATTCGGATAAAGTCTTTTAACTGCCTGTGCCATAATATGGGAAGCGGTGTGGTTAAACGCTCTTTTTCCCTCTTCATTATCAAAGGTAAGAATTTCAAGAGCTGCGTCATCTGAAATAACCGTGCGAAGATCTTTAACTTCACCGTTTATTCTGCAAACACAAGCATTTCTGTAAAGCCCCATTGATATGTCTTTTGCAATATCCGCAGCGGACATCGGCGAAGCATATTCTTTAACGGAGCCGTCTTTCAAAGTAATTTTCATAATTTTCCCTCCAAGCCAAACGGCATAATTTGTAAATTTAAAATGCGGATAAAAAAATCACCCTGTGATAAACACAGGGTGAATTATAAATCCACGGTTCCACCTGAATTGCGCAAAAGCGCCTCTCAATGCCTTTAACGCAGGCTTACGGCCGGTATTGGCGGCGCTCAGGGGCGGTAGCTTACGCTGCTTTATGCTCCCCTTTCAGCGGCGGCAAACAATGCCGGCGGGGTGCTCTCTGCCGATAAAGCGGATGCGCAGTTTTGATCCCATCAAAGCTTTAACACAGTTTAATTACTGCTTATGCGATAATTATAACATTATTTTTTGCGATGTCAACACCAAAGCAAAGCAAATTTTAAAACTTTTGCGCTATCCGCCGCACAACTCATCTTGACAGATACAAGATATGGGTGTATTATAAACAGGAAAGTCTATATAGCGTTGTATTATGCCTATACAAAACTAATATAATTTCGGTTTGTATTTAAACTGTACCTTTTCTGATGATAATTGATCAAAAAAATTTTATGAACAGAAGGAGGTGCTATTGATTATGAGTACACCGGTTGCCATTATAATTGCTGTAGTGTGTGCGGTTGTTTTCTGCATAGTAGGCTTTGTTCTCGGCTCAGTGCTGAAGCAAAAAGCAAACGAAAAAGAAATCGGCTCGGCAACACAAGAAGCTACCAAAATTATAAACGATGCGCTTCAGCAGGCAGAGCATACAAAAAAAAGCAGCCTTATTGAAGCTAAAGATGAAATTCACAAGCTGCGTTCCGATGCGGATAAGGAAATCCGAGAAAGACGAAGCGAAGTTCAAAAGCAGGAAAACCGCCTCAACCAAAGGGAAGAATATCTTGATAAAAGAGCCGATTCCATTGAGGCCAAAAACGAATCTTTAAGCCAAAAGCTTAAAGATGCAGACGATAAATTACTCGAGATTGATAGCATCAAGAAAAGCCAGTTTGATATGCTGGAAAAAATATCGGGCTTAACCCAAGAGGAAGCAAAGCACCAATTGCTTGCCTCACTTGAGGAAGAACTTGATACCGAAAAAAGCAGAAAAATTCTTGAATACGAGCAAATGGTAAAAGATCAAAGCGATGTGCTCGCAAAAGAAATTATAGCAACTGCCATCCAGCGCTGTGCAGCAGACCACACAGCAGAAACAACAGTTTCGGTTGTTTCACTGCCCAATGACGATATGAAGGGCAGAATCATCGGCCGCGAGGGCCGCAATATTCGCTCAATAGAAACAATCACAGGCGTTGAGCTTATTATTGACGACACTCCAGAAGCAATCACCGTAAGTTCATTTGACCCGGTAAGAAGGGAAATTGCAAGGCTCACCCTTGAGCGCCTTATTCAGGACGGCCGTATCCATCCCACAAAAATTGAAGAAATGTTTGAAAAATCAACCCGTGAGGTTAATGCAATCATAAAGCAAGAGGGCGAAAAAGCAGTGCTTTCGGCAAACTGCGGCCCGGTTCATCCGGAGCTTGTTAAGCTTCTCGGAAAGCTTAGATACCGCACATCTTACGGCCAAAATGTGTTAAAGCACAGCCTTGAGGTTTCTTACATTGCGGGCCTTATGGCAGCAGAACTCGGCGCAAACGAAAAGCTTGCACGCAGAGCAGGCCTTTTGCATGATATCGGCAAGGCTCTTGACCATGAGATGGAAGGCTCGCACATTGCGCTTGGTGTTGAATATGCACGCAAGTACAAGGAAAGCGAAGCGGTTGTTCACGCAATTGAAGCTCACCACGGCGATGTTGAGTGTAAATCAATTGTTGCCTGCCTCGTTCAGGCTGCAGATGCTGTTTCGGCAGCAAGGCCGGGCGCAAGGCGTGAAAACATTGAAAACTATATCAAGCGCCTTCAGCAGCTTGAAGAAATATCAACAAGCTTTCCCGGCGTTGAAAGAGCGTATGCAATTCAGGCAGGCAGAGAAATTCGTGTTATGGTTTCTCCCGAAGCGGTTAACGATGAAAGAATGCCTTACATTGCTCACGAAATAGCCAAAAAAATTGAAAGCGAAATGGAATATCCGGGCCAAATCAAGGTCAATATTATTCGTGAATCAAGAGTTTCGGCTGTTGCAAAATAATCAGATTTAATCTATAATAACGGCAGTGAATAAATCACCGCCGTTATTTTTTTGCACTGCGGCATTGCAGGAAATTCAATCAAGAAAGGGTTTTAATTATGATAAAACACATAGTATGCTTTAAGTTAAAAGACAACAGCCCGGAAAAGAAACGGGAAGCGGCAGAAAAACTGCTTTCGATGAAGGGCAAGGTTCCGATGATAAAATCAATTGAGGTTGGCACGGATTTCTTATGCTCCGAGCGCTCATATGATGTTATTTTGCAGGTTACTCTTGAAAACAGGGAAATGCTTAAAGCCTATCAAAATGACGAATATCACTGCAGCTGCGTTAAGCCGTATATGCACGATGTGCGCGAAGCATCTGTTGCAGTTGATTACGACATTTAAAAATTAACAAACAACGCCGAAAAAGCGCATCAATCAGCCGAAATTGATGCGCTTTCACTTTTTTTGCCATAATTTAGTTAAAACTGCCTAAAATATGCGCAATATATTTTAACAAACAAATTGATTGCAAGGCAAATTGCCATTGATTACACGGCATCTATATGCTATAATTATAAATAAATATATTATATTTTAAATATAAGCTATTAACCGTATCGGAGGATCAAAACTTTGGAAAAAGAAAAAGAAAGAGAAATCGAAATTGATCTCGGCAAAATTTTTCACATGATGAAAAAAAGAGTTATATATATAATTCTTGCCACCTTAATCACAGGAGTGCTTTCCGGCTGCATAACGGAGTTTTTAATTCAGCCTAAATATTCCGCATCCTGCACAATGTATGTTTACAGTAACACAGACAGAGTAAGCAGTTCTGCATCAATCGGCCAGAGCGAGCTTTCGGCATCTCAGCAGCTTGTAAACACATACATAGAAGTGCTTAAAAGCAACTATGTGCTTGAGGATGTTATCAGCACACTCAACCTTGATATGACCACAAAGCAGCTCAGAAGCATGCTTTCATTTTCACAGATTAACGAAACGGAAATCTTTAAAGTTACCGTTACGAGCACAAATGCCGCTCAATCCGCAGATATTGCAAATGCAATTGCAAAAACAGCGCCGGATGCAATAGTTAAAAAGATTAAGGCGGGCGGCGTAAGCGTGCTCGACTACGCAAAGGTTCCTTCTGCCCCGTCTTCACCTAATCTTAAGAAAAACATCTTAATCGGTGCAATTGCAGGCTTTGCGGTTTCATTCATCGGCTTCTTTGTTTATGAGCTGTTTGACACCACAATCACAACCGAAAGGGATCTTGAGCGTGCATTCGACATTCCCGTTATCGGCAGCATACCAAGGCTTGTGCCATCTGCCTCAAAAGCAGGTGACGGCAGCACAAACGGCGCCTTGGATTCCAAGAAAGGAGGCAAAGAATAATGGCACTTTTTGAAAAGAAAAGAAAAAACACTCCGGCCTCAAAGGCTTTTTCAAGAGAAGACACTAAAAAAATACTTGCCCCCGATTCTCCGTTCGTTATCAAGGAAGCATATTCTTCTATCAGAACAAACTTGCTCTTTATGCAAAAAGGCGAAAAATGCCCTATTTTCGTTGTTACAAGCCCAACAGCCAACAACGGAAAAACAATTAACAGCATTAACCTTGCCGTTTCCTTTGCACAAATGGGAAAAAGAACTCTGCTGATAGACAGCGATATGAGAAACCCCACAATTCACAGAATGTTTTCCATTCCCGTTAAGAACGGGCTTTCTGAAATTCTTGCGGGACTTACGGACAATATCACCGTTTCAAAAACGGAAATTGAAAATCTTTCCGTGCTTACCGGCGGCAAAATTCCGCCGAATCCTGCCGAGCTTCTTGCATCATCAAGAATGGATAAACTGCTGGAATTCGTTAAAGAGCATTACGACTGCGTGTTTATTGACACGCCTCCCGTTAACCTTGTTACGGATGCCACTGTTTTTGCTCAAAAAACAACGGGTTACATTATGATAGTTAAATCAAATGCAAACGATTCGGCAGATGTTAAAACAGCCGTTTCAAATCTTGATAATATCGGCGGCAACATTTTGGGCTTTATTCTCAATGATGTTACATCGGATAAGAACAGATATTATTCATATTACAGAAAATACGGCTACAAGTATAAATATTCTTATGGATACGGAGAAAAATAACTCCGTTTCGGAATTCAAATAAGGTTGCGTTCATAATGAAAAAAAGAAAAGCCATTCAGCTTACAATTGAATTCTTTGTTGATTTGTTTTCTTTGGTTATTGCCACGGGAATAAGTTATGCGATTTCGCTTTGGATAGATAAAATTCCCACATTAGACAGAGAGGAAACGCTCACCTATTTTGTGCTGATGTTTGTTGCATACTGCCTCATATTTTTTGGCTTTTCAAACTCGCTTGATCTTACAAAAAGAGACAGATTGATGGAAACTGTTTCCGTTATCAGAAACAGCCTTCTGATTTTCATGACCTTTGCCGTGCTTTTGATGCTTGCGAAAAACAAGCTTATAACAAGCCGATACCTGTTTGTGCTTTCGCTTGCATTTTTTATAGGTTTTTCTCTGTTAAACAGATATATTTCAAAGCATGTTATGTTGTTTCATTCCGCAAATTCAAAATTTGTGAATCTTGCGGGAGTTATAACAATTTACGACCGTGCGGAGGAATACACCTCCAAGCTTGATGAGGACTGGCTTCGCAGAATAAAGGGAATCGTCCTTATTGACGCTCATAAAAAAAGCGGCAGCTATTATTGCAAGGTTGGCTCGGAAAATGCGGCAAAAGAGAAAAGAGTTTCGAACATAAATGGCATCCCCGTTGTTGCAAATCTAACGGGAGTTCTTGATTGGGTTCGCAGCGAATCGCTTGATGAAGTTTTCATAAATGTGCCTTATAAATACGAAAAATCCGTTGACCGCATAGCCGAGGAAATAGAGAGCATGGGTGTTACCGTGCACATAAACCTGCCCTCTCTTGAGCATTATATAGACAACAGCGAATTTGACAATGTTGAGCTTACGGTTGCAGGCGGATACCCAACGGCAACATTAACCGCAGCACCGCCGCTTTCGTTTTCTGCCGGAATTATGAAAAGATCTTTTGATATTTTCGGCGGCCTTGTAGGCAGCATTATTTCACTGCCTATAATTCTTATAACGGCTGTTCCGCTTTTGATTGAATCCCCGGGTCCGCTGATATTCAAACAGCAGCGAGTGGGCAAAAACGGGCGTATTTTTAACATTTACAAGCTTCGCTCAATGTATACGGACGCAGAAAAGCGCAAGGCGGAGCTTATGGCAAACAATAAAATGAGCGGCTTTATGTTTAAGATGGATAATGATCCGAGAATCACAAAGGTTGGCAAATTCATCAGAAAAACAAGCATAGACGAGTTGCCCCAGTTTTGGAATGTGCTCAAGGGCGATATGAGCCTTGTGGGCACAAGGCCACCCACGATAGATGAATTTGATAAATACGAAAGCCACCATAAACGCCGCCTTTCCATGCGCCCCGGAATAACCGGAATGTGGCAGGTGAGCGGCAGATCAGATATCCAAAACTTTGAAGATGTTGTTCGGCTTGACTGCGAATACATAGATAATTGGTCGCCGGCGCTTGATCTTAAAATATTATTTAAAACGGTTTGGGTTGTGCTGAAAGGAAGCGGGGCTGAATAAACACCCCGTTTTCTTTCATTTAGGTGAATATAATGAAAATTGCCATGATAGGACACAAAAGAATACCTTCCCGTGAGGGCGGAGTCGAGATAGTTGTTGAGCAGCTTTCAAAAAGGCTTGTTCGGCTCGGCTGCGATGTTACTGCATATAATCGCAGCGGCAGCCATGTTTCCGGAAGCGAATTTTCACACGAAGCGCAAAACGAATTGTGCGGAATAAAAATTAAAACGGTTAAAACTCCTCAAAGCAAGGCACTGAACGCTTTTGTTTACAGCTTTTTCGCAACGGTAAAAGCACTTTTCGGAAAATATGATGTTATTCACTATCACGCAGAGGGCCCTGCCGCAATGTGCTTTATTCCGAAGCTGTTTGGAATTCGCACCGTGGTAACGATTCACGGGCTGGATTGGCAACGCTCCAAGTGGGGCGGCTTTGCCACAAAATATCTTAAATTCGGCGAAAAGGTTGCCGCAAAGCATGCAGATGAAATCATAGTTTTATCCCATGCCGTTCAGGAATATTTCAGAAACACCTATGGCAGAGAAACCGTTTATATACCAAACGGAATTGAGCCTCCTGAGCCCGAGGGTTCTGCCGTTATTGAAGAAAAATACGGAATTGAAAAAAACAAATATATCCTTTACCTCGGCAGAATTGTGCCTGAAAAAGGAATTCACTATTTAATGGATGCTTACGCAGATATAAAGTGCGATATGCCGCTTGTTATTGCCGGCGGATCAAGCCACTCACAGGAATATTTCAATTCTTTAAAGGTAAAGGCCAGTGGAAAAAATATTATTTTTACTGATTTTGTTGAGGGCAAAGTGCTGAAATCGCTTTATTCAAATGCATATATCTATGTGCTGCCAAGCGATTTGGAGGGTATGCCCATCAGCTTGCTTGAGGCAATGAGCTATTCAAATTGCTGCATCACATCCGACATTCCGGAATGCACCGAGGTTTGCGGCAAAAATGCCGTTTATTTTAAAAAGAGCAATGTTCAAAGCCTTAAAGAAAAGCTTGAAGAACTGATAAACAATCCGCAAGAGGTGCAAAAATATAAAAACGGCGCCTGCGACTACATACTTTCAAAATATAATTGGAACAGTGTGGCACAAAAAACGCTTGAGCTTTACAAGGGTGAATAAATGAAAATTCTTATCATAAGAACATTTCCGGGATATATGAATGTTAAAAACAACACCTACAACATTCAGGAAATCGGGCTTGCAAAGGCACTTATCAGAAAAGGCCACATTTGCAACATAGTTTTTTGGACCGATAATGCCCCGGAAACAATAACATATAAATTTGACGGCGATAAAGAGCTTAAAATATTCTACCTAAACGGCAAAAATATTTTAAACAATGCCATATACAAAAATATTGATGAACTTATATCGCAATACGACATTATTCAGCCGGCTGAGCACAATCAAATCTACTCTGCCTTTTTGGCGAAAAAATACCCCCAAAAAACAATTATCTACCATGGCCCTTATTATTGCGACTTTAACAAGAGATATAATTTACTTTGCCGTTTTACGGATCTTTTTACGCTTCCGATTTACAAAAAGCACAACACACCTTTCATTGCGAAAAGCCGCCTTGCAAAGGAGTTTCTTAAATCGAAAGGAATCAATCCTGCACGCATTTCGGTTTGCGGAGTAGGAATAGACACCGATGCATTTTTGAAATCCGATTTTTCAGAAATTCCGCAAGAAATCGAAAAAATTTCAAGCATAAAATGCGATATCAAATTGCTTTATATAGGCAAAATCGAACCTAGGCGCAACTGCCTTTTTTTAGCAGATGTTTTAAAAAAGCTGCGCAAAAAAGGCATAAATGCCGTTTTGGTTGCAGTGGGCAACGGAAAAGAAGATTATTACCAAAGCTTTGAAAACCATATAGAGGAGCTTGAACTTGAAGATTATGTTTACAGAATAAAAGCAGCGGAGCAAAAATACCTTTCCTATATTTACAGAAACACGGATGTTTTTCTGCTTCCCACCGCTTATGAGATTTTCGGCATGGTTTTGCTTGAGGCAATGTATTTCGGCAAGCCGGTTATAACAACGCAAAACGGCGGCTCGGATATGCTTATTGAAAACGGCAAAACAGGCATTGTTGAAAACGAATTAAATGCAAAAAAATGGGCAGAGGATATCATCCTTGCTACAAAAAACAAGAAACTCGGCAAAAATGCCGCAGAATACATAAAAAATAATTCAACATGGGAACTTCTTGCCGATAAATTTATTGAGGCATACAAAAACATATAACAGTGCCGCATGCCGGCGGTACTGCATAAGGTTTTCGGCAATCGCCGGAAAGGTGAAAAAATGAACGAAAGCAAAAGAATTATTTGGATAGACAATGTTAAAGTTATTGCAATGATACTTGTGGCACTGTGCCATTTTTCGCAAAGCATGGCAGAGGCATCCATAGTAGCCAAAAGTGCCGGATTAGTTTTTCTTAATGAATTTTGCTATCTTTTTCATATTCAGCTTTTCTTTATTTGCAGCGGATTTCTTTTTCAAAAATACACAAGCTATAATTCTCCGAAGGATTATGCAACGAACATTTTAAAAAAGCTGCTTGCCTTTGGTATTCCGTACCTTTTCTTTGTTTCCGTAAGCCATGTATTTAAAACAATATTCTCATCATATGTAAACAATCAATCCGGCAATCTTTTAAAAGAACTTTTTGTTTCACCCATGCCGCCGTTTTGGTTTTTATATGTTTTATTTCTCATATTTTTAATCACACCAACCGTTAAAACAAAAAAGCAAGGTTGCATTTTGCTTGGCATTGCGGCAGCGGCTTGCATTGCAATCGGTTTTATGAATGAGCAATTTAAAATTGTTTATGCCGTTGAACACACGCTTACATATTGGATTTGGTTTGTTTTCGGAATTTTCATTGCAAAAGTAAATCTGCAAAAATTAAGTTCGCCTTATTCATTGATTTTGTTTGCAATTTCGTTTATTGCAGAATTCTTTAATTTTAAATATTTAAACGGAAGCAATTTTGCCGTTAACTTGCTGATAAGCGTTTTCGCCTGCGTTGGAATAATCGGCTTTATAAGCGCAATTTACAAAAAAAACAAGCAAACCCCTATTATGGGATTTTTTGCAAAATACACAATGCCGATTTTCCTTATGCACACCATTTTTGCAGCGGGAATAAGAAGTGTACTTTTCAAATTGGGAATAACAAATTCAATCATTCACATTCTATTCGGCTTAATTATAACATTCATCGGCCCCGTAATCGCTGCGGTTATTATGGAAAAAACTCACCTTGATTTTCTTCTTTATCCGCTTAAATATATCAAAATTCCAAAAAAGAAGTAAGCAATATGAAAATTCTTATGGTAAATAAATTTCTCAGCCCCGTAGGCGGAGCGGAAACATATATGATAACGCTTGGAAAAGCACTTGAAAAGCTTGGAAACGAAGTGCAGTTTTTCGGCATGGACAGCGAAGGCCGCCAAGTGGGAAACAATGCGGAAATTTACACCGATAATATTGACTTCAGACATGCATCGGCACTTAAAAAGCTTGAATATTCACTGAAATCAATTTATTCAAAAGAGGCAAAGCGCAAAATAGGCGCAGTGCTTGATGATTTTAAGCCCGATGTTGTTCATTTAAACAACATAAACTTTCAGCTTACTCCGTCAATTATATACGAGATAAAAAAACGAGGCATACCGATAGTGCAAACCCTGCATGATGTGCAGCTTGCATGCCCGTGCCACCGTTTTTATATTGAGCACGAGCAAAAAATATGCATGCTTTGCGAAAACGGCAATTATTTAAACTGCATAAAGCACAAATGCGTGCACAATTCATTTGCTAAAAGCATTCCCGCCGCAATAGAATCTTATTATTATCATTCAAAAGGCACATATCGCCTTATTGACAAATTCATTTGCCCGAGCCGCTTTATGGCAGACACGGCACTAAAGGCGGGAATAGACAAAAACAAAACAATTGTGCTTCACAATTTTTCAGACAAAAAAGCCGCAAGCACTGCCGATTACTCCGGCAAGCCTTATGTTCTTTACTTCGGCAGGCTCAGTGTTGAAAAAGGCATAGGCACTTTAGTTCAGGCTGCAAAAGAGCTAAGTGACATTTTGTTTGTTTTTGCGGGCACAGGCCCGCTTGAGGATTTATGCAAAGGTATGCCAAACATTAAATATGTTGGATTTAAAAGCGGCAAGGAGCTTTCTGATTTAATTCAAAACGCCCGATTTTCGATTTGCCCGAGCGAGTGCCACGAAAATTGCCCAATGACGGTTGCCGAATCAATTTCACTTGGCACTCCCGTTATAGGCTCAGACTTAGGAGGCATACCGGAGCTTATTGAAAACGGCAAAACCGGTTTAGTGTTTAAGGCAGGTAATAAAAATTCGCTTAAAGCGGCAATCAAACAGCTTTATTCAAACGATCAGCTTTTGAGCTGTATGGTTGAAAGCTGCCGCAGCGAGAGTTTTAACAATATAGAAAAATACACGGAAAGGCTTTTGGAAATTTATTCCGAATTGGCAGCAAAAAATGGTTAAGCTTGTTTCATTTATAATCAGCAAAATTAAGCACCGTGAATACAAGGTGGATGAAAATATAACTTCTGCCGACCTTTGCGGAATTTTATCAGAGCGCTTTGCAATGCTTATCAGAGGCGCTTTTAGAAAAATAGGATTTAAAAAAGCCGGCAAAATAATGTTTATCGGAAAAAGAGTATCCTTTAAATCAAAAGGACATATCAAATGCGGCAGCGGAATAACAATAAACGACGATTGCAGCATAAACGCACTTTGCCGCGGCGGAGTTGAAATAGGCAACAACTTTTCTCTCGGCAGAGGCAGCATTATTGAATGCACCGGAGTTATTCGAGAACTTGGTAAATCGCTTAAAATAGGAAATGATGTTGGCATTTCACCGGGTGCGTTTATTTCCGTAAGGGGCAAGGTTTCCATCGGAGATTCAACAATTTTCGGCCCGGGAGTTAAGATTTTTTCCGAAAATCATATTTTTGAAAGCACCGAAACACCAATATATCTTCAAGGTGCAAGCCGAAAGGGCATTTCAATAGGAGAAGATTGCTGGATAGGTGCAAATGCCGTTATACTTGACGGCGTTACAATCGGAAAAGGCTGCGTTATTGCCGCCGGCGCCGTTGTTAATTGCGATATTCCGGATTATTCGATTGCAGGCGGTGTGCCGGCAAAAATCATTAAAAGCAGAAAATAAGCAGCATTGCTGCAAAAATACAGAAAAGCAGAGTTGATAAAAATGGCAAAAAAATTAAACGGCACGGTTATAGTTACATATCGCTGCAATGCACGCTGCAAAATGTGCAACAGATACAAGGCTCCGTCAAAGCCCGACGAAGAAATCAGCGTTGACACAATAAAAAAACTGCCGCAAATGTATTTTACAAACATAACGGGCGGCGAGCCGTTCATCAGAAGTGATTTAAAGGACATAGTGCGGGAGCTTTACAAAAAAAGCGACAGAATCGTTATTTCCACAAACGGCTTTTTTACAGACAGAATTATTGATTTGTGCAAGGAATTTCCAAATGTGGGCATAAGAATATCCATTGAGGGACTTGAAGAAACAAACAACGCAATCAGAGGGCTTGATGACGGTTTCAACAGAGGTTATACAACACTTAAAAAGCTTGTTGAAATGAACCACCCCGATGTTGGCTTCGGAATGACGGTGCAGGATGCAAATGCAAAAGATCTTGTGCCGCTTTATGAGCTTTCAAACGAAATGAACATGGAATTTGCCACGGCATCGCTGCACAATTCATTTTATTTTGTTGAAGCTAAAAACATTATCAAAGACAGGCCTATGGTTGCCGAAAATTTTGAAAAGCTTATAAACGAGCTGCTCAAGAGCAACAGCCCGAAAAAATGGTTTAGAGCATATTTTAATCACGGGCTTATAAATTACATATATGGCCAAGAACGCCTGCTGCCATGCGATATGGCTTTTGACACTTTCTTTATTGACCCCTACGGCGATGTTATGCCATGCAACGGCACCAAAGAAAAAGAAGTTATGGGCAATCTTAACGAGCAAAGCTGGGATGAGCTTTGGAATAGCAAGCAGGCAGACAAGGTGCGTGCGAAAGTGCGCTGCTGCAACAGAAATTGCTGGATGATCGGCTCCGTTTCCCCTGCCATGCACAAATATATTTGGAAACCTGCCACTTGGGTTATCAAGCACAAGTTTTTAAGATTTTTTAAAGACAAAAAATACAGCATGTATGAGCTGCCGGCAGTTCGTGATTACAGAGACGGAAAAGTTACCAAACAAGAGCTTGATGCACTTTCCACCTGCGATATGAATGCTGTTATAAATGACGGCTTATCGCAGCAATCACGCGATCAACTGAAAAATAAAACAGGCGAAGAAATAGTTGATGAAGATATCAGGCGCCAAATGCAATAAGCGCAAAAAAATATCTGCACATCTGTTTTCGGAGAACATTTTTTATGATAAAACTAAAAGCAAACGACTTATTGGGCCTTGCCGCATTTATTTGCTTTTTTGCTTGGCAAATTCTTGCCGGCACAGCTCTTAAATATATACTGCTCGGTGCACTTATCGGGCTTTGCATTCTCTATTGCGCATATAAAAAAACTAATTTCCTTTCGGTTTGGTTTTTTGCGCTTGTGCTTCAAAAAGCAATGCAAAGAGTTATATCTTCCGGTATACTTTTTCAAGCCGTAACTTATCTTGATGAGGTTACAGAAATTGTTGCCATTATAATAATCATCAGAGCACTTGCAAAAAAGCAGCTGAAACTTTCAAAATATGAGGTTGCAATCGGCGTTGCCTTCACGATTTATTTTGCATTTTGCACGGTTTCAACAATAGTTAATTCCTATATGGGTATATTCACCTCTGTGCTTGATGCCTTTGTGTGCCTAAAATTCATGGTGTTTTACTTTGCCGGCAAATCACTTATTGCTTCAAAGGCACTTACGCTGAAAAAAACTTATGATATTCTTAATGTGCCTTGCAAGCAGGTTAGCGTTATTTTGCTCATTTTGGCAATTCATGATCTTATTTTGCCGCCTTTCTTTGCAAAATACGACTATAGATTTTTTACAAACTCGCTTATGCTCGGTTTCCAGCACCCTGCTTACCTTGCAATAGTTTGCCTAACGGTTATTTGCGTGCTTGCGCTTAACATGCGATATGACCAAAGCAATCTTAAATACATATTCATGATGTCCGTTGTAACAATTCTTACATTTCGCTCTAAGGAAATGGCGGCAGTTCTGATTATCTTATTGCTTTATATAATGTTTGTTAAATATAAATTTCAGGGCAACGCTTTGGTTTTGGCTCCCATTGCGGGTCTTGCGATTTATTTTTCATCAGATCAATTTGATAAATACTTCACAGTTCACGATTATACGCCGATGAGGCTTAAACTCATTCAAGACGGTGTTAAAATTGCAAATCAGCATTTTCCATTTGGCTCCGGGTTTGCAACTTTCGGCACAACGGTTTCATACGAATACAATTCACCGTTTTACCAAAGCCTCGGCTACTATTCAAAGCTGTATATAGACCAGCAGGTTGTTGCAGACGCTTTTTGGCACGGTATCTTTGCCGAAAGCGGATGGCTCGGCACTGCGGCATTTATCGTTGCGGTTTTGCTTATGGCGGTTGACTCTGTTTCAAAAGCAAAAACTCATCCTTATGCCGGTTGGTGCATGCTTTCGATAATGCTCTATTCGTTCATAGCATCGGTTGCTTCAACATCATTCTTCAACCCGGCAATTGCGCTTATGTTTATAATTTACGGCATTGCTTCTGAGGACAGGGATGATTCGTTTATTTTAAATGACACAAGGCGAAAAACATTTTCAATAAAATTCAGATTTTAAGGACCGTTTTTATAATGACTTTGCATCAATATATTGATAAAACAAGGCGAATGATAAGGCAATTTAAAATTCTGACCATAAGAGACGGTTGGAAAAAAGCCGCATATCTAAAAAAGCACAATATTTTTTATCACATAGGCGACAAGGTGTTTTACACTTCAAACCTGCTGCCGGCAGAGCCCTTTTTGGTTTGCCTGCACAACAATATAGTAATTTCGGCAGGAGTGCGCCTTATAACACATGATGTTGGCAATGCCATTTTTAACGGCGAGGAAAAAACGGATAAATATCTTTGCAAATTCGGAAAAATCGAAATTCACGATAATGTTTATGTTGGCGCAAATGCCGTTATAAATTATGGGGTTACAATTGGCAGCAATTGCATTGTGGCAGCAGGCGCAGTGGTAACTAAGGATGTGCCGCCCGGCAGCGTGGTGGCAGGCGTGCCTGCACGAATCATAGGCAGCTATGACGATGTTAAAAGGCGCAGCCTTGAATACAGCGAAAGCTTTAACTACAGCGGCGGCGGAAGATGGGTTGAGGATTTAATGAAAATCAAGCCTGTTAAATTTGATATAGACGAGGAAAAGTGATGAAAGGCAGCAAGGTTTTTAAAAACTATTTATTTAATGCCGGCTATCAGCTTTTGGCAATTATTGTGCCGCTTGTTACCACACCCTATATATCAAGGGTGCTTAATGCAGACGGCATAGGCATTTACAGTTTCACATTTTCAATAGTCAGTTATTTTACGCTTTGCTCGGCTCTCGGCACCGTAAGTTATGCAAACAAGCAAATCGGCATTTTGCAAGACGATCCGGTTTTGCGCACGCAAAAGTTTTTTGATGTTTTTTCGCTTAGGCTTATAACAACCTCTGCCGCTCTTGTAATTTATCTTTGCTATGCCGTATTCTTTGCAGAGCATAAAACAATTGCGCTGATTCAAAGCTTTTATATTCTTGGAGTTATGTTTGACACCTCTTGGTTTTTTCAAGGGATGGAAGATTTTAAAAGAATAGCACTCAGAAACTACTTTTTTAAATTTTTAAATGTTGCGTTTATCTTTATTTTTGTTAAAGACAAAGATGATCTTTGGAAATATGTTTTCGGCCTTGCCTTGTTGACTTTTATAGGAAATGCAAGCCTTATTCCCTCTTTAAGAAAATATCTTGTTCGCATAAAGGGCTACAAAATAAAACCATTTTGCGATTTCAAGGTTATTGTGCAGCTTTTCATACCTGCTCTTGCCGTTCAAATTTATGCAATGCTGGATAAATCAATGATAGGTTGGATAACACATGATAATGCGCAAAACGGCTATTATGAGCAATCGGAAAAAATCATAAAGATGTGCCTTATGCTGATAACGGCGCTTATAACCGTTACCATGCCCCGCATTTCAAAGCTGTTTGCAAAGGGCAATAAAAAAGAAGCAGAGGCAACTCTTTATAAATCGGCAGGATTTGTTTGGTTTTTCGGTGTGCCGCTGACCTTAGGCGTTATAGGAATTGCCAAAACCCTTGTGCCCGTTTTCTTTGGCGACGGATGGGAGCCGGTTATAAATATGCTTTATGTTATGAGCCTTTTATTCATAACAATGGGCCTTAATCAAACAATGGGCACGCTTTATTTTATAGCAACGGGCAAGCAAAATATTTATACGGCTGCAATAATAACCGGCGGAATTTTCAACATTATATTTAATGCAATTTTAATTCCGCACCTGGGTGCGCTCGGTGCGGGAGCTGCTTCCGTTTTGGGCGAAATTGTTATATTTATGTTTGAATCCGTTTATATTGCAAAGCACAAATCGTTTTCTTTGCGCCCCGTGTTTAAGGCAAGCATAAAATATTTAATTGCAGGCGCAATAATGCTTGCGGCGCTGATTTTTGCAGGGCTTAATTTGCCTAAAAACGCAGCAGTGCTTGCAGGAATGATAATTGCGGGAGCGGCAATTTATTTTGCGGCACTTCTAATAATGAAAGATAAATTTATTTTTGAAATAGCAGAAATAGTCAAAGCCAAATTTCACATCGGCAAATGAATATTATAAAAATCCGCTTATAACAAAATGTGCAGATAAATATGCCGTTCGTGAATATATTGAAGAAAAAGGCCTGGGTTGCATTTTAAATGAGTTAATCGGTGTTTATGACAGCACCGATGAAATTGATTGGAATGCATTGCCGAATCAGTTTGCAATAAAATGCAATCACGGCTCCGGATATAATATTGCGGTTACAAATAAAGCGGATTTCAATAAAGACGAAGTGTTTGCAAAGCTTAATTATTGGCTTGAAGAAGATTACAGCATTATAAGCGCAGAGCATCAATACCACAAAATTCCACGCAAAATCATAATAGAAAAAAACTTAACAGACGGGCACGGAAGCCTACCGATAGATTATAAATTTTTTGCATCAAGAGGAAATATCATTTGTTGCCTTTCGATTTCCGGCAGAGCAGAACACAGCACCAAGCGCTTCTTCAGCGACGAAAAATTCAACGGCATTTCCGTTTTAAACAAATGCGTTGATTCTTTTGATGCAAAAAAGCCCAAAAAATATGATGAAATGATTGAAGTTGCAAAAACACTCAGTAAAGATTTTCCTTTTGTAAGGGTTGATTTATATGAAACGGAAGCAGGCATTGTTTTCGGGGAATTAACCTTTACCCCCATGGGCTGCAATCATTACTATCTTTCAAACGAAGCCCAAGAATTTATGGGTTCAAAAACAATTATTTAAATACTTATGGAGGCAAATATGAAAACGATAGGCTATTTGGTGCCGTATTTCGGAACACTGCCGAAGAATATGCAGCTGTGGCTCAAAAGCTGCGCTGCAAACCCAACGATTGATTGGATTTTGCTTACGGACGACAAAACAGAATATGACTATCCCGAAAATGTTAAGGTTAAATACTGCTCTTTCGAAAGCCTGAAGGCAAGAATTCAAAAATCTTATGATTTTCCCGTTCAGATTTCGTCTGCCTGGAATCTTTCTCTTTTCAAGCCTGCTTACGGTGAGATTTTTGCAGAAGAACTTGCAGGCTATGATTATTGGGGGCACTGCGATGTTGATGTTATTTGGGGAAACATTCGCAAATTCATAACGGATGATGTTTTGAATAAATACGAAAAAATCGGATTTCAAGGGCATTCGCTGCTTTACAAAAACACTCCCGAAGTTAATGCAAGATACAAAATTTGCGTTGACGGAAAAATCAACTACAAGAATGTTTTCAGCGGAGAGGTTAAATACTCTTTTGATGAAAACGGAATGGATGATATTTACAACCATTTAAATATCCCCTATTACAAAGAAACAACTTTTGCCCATATGAATAAATATGATTACAGATTTACTATGGGTCATGTTGACAAAAGCGAAGAGTACAAAAACAAATGCCAAATCTTTGAATGGAAAAACGGAACCTTGCTTAGACACTATGTGCACGATGGCAAGCTTTATACCGAAGAATTTATGTATATTCATTTCTTTTGCCGACCTATGAAATATTTGCAAAAGAATTATAACGAGGATGCAAGATACATAATTTACCCGGATTGTGTTAAGGATTTTAACGGCAAAATAGATGTTAAAACGGTTAAAAGGCTTGCGAAAAACCCTGCCGTTGCTTATTATGCCAAAAGCATTTGGGCAAACAGGCATAAGCTTACGCCGAAAAAAATTATGTTTAACATAAAAAATATGATTAAAAGAAAGCTGAAAAAATAAGCATTGCGCTTGGGAGAAAAAATGGAAAACAACACAGCGTTAAAACCGAGACTGCATTGGATTGATGTGCTCAAGGGAGTTGGAATAATTTTAATAATGATGGGGCATATAAACAGCCAAACCAAATCCGTGCCGTGGATTTATTCGGTGCCTGTGGCGCTTTTCTTTGCCCTTTCCGGTTTTGTTTTTTCAACCTTTGAAATAAACAAAAACATTTCTTTTAAAGAATTTCTTATCAAGCGATTGAAATCATTGATTGTGCCCTTTATCCTGTTTAGGCTTATTTTAGTTGTTTACTGGCTGCTTGTTGAGCGCCGCTTTCGAGAGCTTGATATGGGGCCGATTTGGTTTTTACCCGCATTATTTGCAGCAGAAATTATTTCTTATTTCATTTGCAAAAAGAAAAATCCGTTGCTTAATGCAATTGCCTTCATTCTCTTTTTTGCTGCACTGGCAGGCCTTAAATATGCAAAGTTTGACAATTATGCAATCGGCAAATGCATAATGATTGCAATTAACGCCTCTGCCTGGTATAACTTCGGATTTTTGGAAAGCTGCATAAGCAAAAACCTTAAAATAAAAAAAGAATATGCGGCAGTTGCAGTTTGCGCATTATTGGCAATTACAACCGTTTGCAGCATTTATAACGGCACCGTTTCGCTTTACAGCTCTCTTTTCGGAAAAAGCATTCTTTTATATATAGCAGAAAGTGCATTAGGCACGGTGGCTTTAATAATGCTTTGCAAATATCTTTTAACAAAAAGTGCGCCGCTCGAGTATTTAGGCAGATACACCATTATTCTTTTTGCAACACACGAGCCTATTAAAAGAGTGCTGTTAAAGCTGACCGAAATAATAACAACAAAGCTTGGCAAGCCTCTTTCAATTGATTTTTTACAGGGCAATTTTTTTACAAGCCTGCTTATTCTGCTTGCGGTTATATTGATTGAGCTTATTGTTATCCAAATTTTCAGATTTATAAAATCAAAAACAAAATCCAAAGGAGCATTTAGAATTTTATTTGCTTTTGTGCATGATTAAGCCGGTTATTCGGAGGTTTTGATTATGAACATAAAAATATTCATTAACACATTTATAAACAGCGGCAAGCAGCTTACAGAGCAGTTTGTTTTTTGGCCGTTTATTATCGTGTGTGTTATTATGCTCATAATTCTTATCAGGGATTTTCGCAAAAGAGCATCCGGCTCGCTAAACTTTTTTGAATTTGCCGGCACACCGGGAAACGAAAAAAGATATTTAAGCATTATGATTTTTTTGCTGCTTTTTGCAATAATTTTAAATTCAACTTTAATAAGCAGAATAGGCGTTTACCACATTGATAACCCGCTGGAAAACCTTTGGATCGGCTGGAATCCGTTTTCAAAAGATTTCAGCGTTATATGAAACACAATTGTGTTTATGCCGCTTGGTTTAATTTTTTATTTATACAAAAAGAATGTTAAGGGAATTAAAATCCACAGCAAGGCCTGCATTTGGATGTCTGCCATTTCGGCATTTGCCACATCGCTTTTTATTGAAACAACGCAATTGATTTTTAAAATCGGCACATTTCAAATATCCGATTTATTTTATAACACATTGGGCGGTTTACTGGGCGCACTTATTTTTGTGGCAATCAGAAAGCTGCGCCGCAAAATCAAATGTATAAACCCAAACAAAAAACAATAAACAATCATTAAACCGGCCGGTAATTATGCAGTTTTAGTGCACTGTATTGACAATTTTTTAACTATATGATATTCTGAAGCAAAGAAGAAATTAGTGTGAAAATCACACTAATTAAATTATATTACCTTCAAAATTTGCCTGTGGCATAATTTTGAAATGGCTGAAATCGCCGTTATGCCTGTTCGGGCAACGCAGGTAATGAGGTGATTTTTAACAAACTGTTTGTTGCCTGAAAGGCTATGGTGATTATTATGGAAGAAAACAATTTAAATCAACAACCCAATCAGCAATATAGTCCTAATCGGCAGCAGACTGCTCCGCAATATGCACAACAACAGCAGCAGGCCGCTCCGCAATACGCACAACAACAGCAGCAGGCCGCTCCGCAATACGCACAGCAACAGCAGCAGACTGCTCAGCAATACGCTCAGCAACAACAGCAGGCCGCTCCGCAATATGCACAGCAACAGCAGCCTCGCCAAGTTCCGTTTACTCAGGTATTTAATCCGCCTTATGACCCCACAACACAAGTTATGTCCGTAGGCGAATATATAGGCTTGTTCATTTTAAGTTCAATTCCCGTTGTAAACATCATTTGCTGGATTGTTTGGCTTTGCTCAGACAGCACAAACAAAAACAAAAAGAACTACATAAAAGCAAATATAGTTATTTGGGTTCTCAGCGTGGTTTTGCTTGTGCTCTTCTATGTGTTTATTTTTTCTGTCTATGGAGCTTCTTTTCTTGATTTTTAACCCGGTATTACCCACACAATTTAAGCCTCAGCATAAAGCTGAGGCTTTTTTCTTTATTATTATTTATTGCGCAAGCCTTAAACCGGCTTTATTTATCAGCATTCGCCGCAAATCAAAAAACGGCTGTTCATTTAAAACGCAAATAAAACAAGCTCCGCCGAGGGCACACTTTGCAAAGAATAATTGCTCAATAAGTCAAAATGCTTGAGACGCATTTTTCTTTTAGAAAGTGCTCCCAGGCGGAGCCTTAATATTAAATATAAACAGAGAATCCGTTATTCACAATCGCAAATCAATTTGCGAGTTTTAAGAATTCTTGATGAAGAAACGGAAAATTCATCAAGCCCCCAATCAATGAGGCGCGGAATCATTTTTGGATCCGCAGCTGCCTCGCCGCACATTCCGACCGGGATATTTGCCCTTTTTGCGCTTTTAACGGTTATTTCAATTGCCTTTAAAACCGCCGGGTCATTGGAATTATAAAGATAAGAAACCTCGTTATTACCTCTGTCTGCCGCCATTGTGTAGCCCGTTAAATCATTTGTGCCTATGCTGAAGAAATCAGAAACGGCAGCAAGCCTTTCTGCAACAAACACTGCGGCAGGCGTTTCAACCATAATGCCAAGCTTAATATCTTTTTTATATTCTTTGCCCTCTGCGGATAATTCCGCTTTACATTCCTCAAGCAAAGATTTTGCTTTTATAACCTCATCCTCCGTGCAAACAAGAGGAAGCATTATTTTAATATTGCCATAGCAAGCGGCACGCAGCAAAGCACGAAGCTGCACTTTAAACAGTTCTGTGTTTTTTAAACAATACCTGACTGCACGCAATCCCATAAACGGATTTTCCTCTTTTTCAATTTCCAGATAAGGAATATGCTTGTCTCCGCCTACATCAAGAGTGCGGATGATTACTTCTCTGCCGCCCATTGCCTTTGCAACAGAACTGTAAGCCTCAAACTGCTCATCCTCGCCGGGAGCCTGATTTCTGTCCATATAAAGAAATTCCGTTCTGAAAAGGCCTATTCCCTCTGCGCCGTTAACAACGGCATTATGAACATCCTCTGCCTTTGCAATGTTGGCATAAACTGCTTTTTTTAAGCCGCTCTTTGTTACAGTGGGCTTATTTATATACTCCTTAAGCATGAGCCTTTCTTTTTGCTCTTGCTCTTTAAGAAGCGAATACTCTGCCTTTTCATCGGCAGACGGAGAAATGATAATTTCACCCTTAACAGCATCTGCAACAAGCTCATCGCCTGATTTGATAATGCTTGCGGCATCCTTAACTCCTAATATGCACGGAATGCCCAAAGCTCGGGCAATGATTGCGCTGTGAGAAGTTACTCCGCCGATTTCGCCGATAACGCCCTCAACATTTTTGGGGTTTATTTTTGAGGTCATGCTTGGAGTGAAATCGCAAGCAACAAGAATGCTGCCCTTTTCAACATTTGCAATATCAATTTCATCAACACCAAGCAGAATTTTCAAAAGCCCTGTTTTAATATCGCTGACATCTGTTGCCCTTTGGCGGGTAAGCTCATCTTCTGCCGATGAAAAAATCATATGAAACATATTGCAAACATTATCAACCGCCTCTTCGGCAATTACACCGCCGGAGATTGCATCCTTCATTTGCCCAATCATAAAAGGATCTGCAAGCATTGCAAGATGGCCCTGCAAGATTTCCGCATTTTTTTCGCCGGCATTGGCGGAAAGCTCGGAAATAAGAGCCTTTGTTTCAGCGGTGAATTTTTTCACCGCCGCATCAAGGCGAGCCGATTCCGTTTCGGCATCCGTGAAGCTTTTGCCGGAATAATCAAGCTTTAGCTCCTGTATAACAACGGCCTTGCCGATTCCGTATCCCTCAGACACGCCTATTCCTTTAAAGCGCTTTTCTTTAATCATATCAATCCATTCCGTTTTCAATCAGTGAAACAGCCTTTTCAAGCATTTCGTTTTCATCGGGGCCGCTGCATTCAACGGTTAATTCCGTGCCGTATTTAATGCAAGCCGCCATAATGTTCATAATGCTTTTTCCGTTTATAGTTTTTTCGCCTGCTATTAAGTTTATATCCGATTTAAAATTTGCCATTTCGGTTACAAACACATTTGCAGGTCTCATATGAAAGCCCATTTTATCAACAACAGTAACATTTTTCTTTACCATAATTTATACCTCTGTTTATAATTTCATATTTGATTTATTGATTAAGCGTTTGCTCTTTTCTTTTTGAGCAATCCAAGCATAAGAGCGCCTACTATTGAGCCTGCAACCAAAGCAATGATATATCCAAACGGATGATCAACAACTATAAAGGTGAATATACCGCCGTGAGGAGCAGGGCAAGCACAACCAAAGAGTGAAGTGATAAGGCCTGCAACAGCCGAGCCAACCATGCAAGACGGAATTACACGAAGAGGATCCGAAGCTGCATAAGGAATTGCACCCTCTGTGATAAAGCACAAGCCCATAAGATAGTTTACAGGGCCGCTTTTAAGCTCTTCCTTAGTCCATCTGTTTTTAAAGAATGTTGTTGCAAGAGCAATTGCAATGGGAGGAACCATACCGCCGATCATAACGGCAGCCATAATCCAAGTGTTTCCGTCTGCAATTGCAGCCGTGCCGAAAACATATGCAGCCTTATTGAACGGGCCGCCCATATCAGTTGCCATCATTGCGGCAAGAACAATTGAAAGAAGAACACGGCTTGTTTCGCCAAGGCTTGAAAGTCCGTTTGAAAGAGCTATGTTTACAACACCTACAACAGGATTTAACACGCACATAACAACGCCTATAAGCAAGGTGCCAAGAAGCGGGTAAATGAACACGGGCTTGATGCCGTCCATAGATTTCGGAAGCCAAGAGAAAGCTTTTTTCAAGCCGTTTACAAGAATACCTGCAATAAAGCCTGCAAGAAGCGCTCCGAGGAAACCGGAAACAGCCTTATCATCGCCTACAAGACCTTGATTTGCAATAAAAGCCTTAAAGGTGAAGCCGTTTGCAGCAAACAAGCCGCCAACGATACCCGGCAATAAACCTGGGCGATCTGCGATGGACTGAGCAATATATCCCGCAAGAATAGGAAGCATAAACGAGAATGCAGCCTTGCCGATCCAGAACACGGCAGATGCAACGGGATTTGTAAATCCGAAGGTGCCGCCGACATTGGCATTTCCTGCGATTGTGTCAATAAGAAATCCAAGTGCTATAAGCACACCGCCGCCGACAACAAACGGAAGCATATGGGAAACACCGTTCATAAGATGCTTATAAATTTTGCGGCCAAAGCTTTCTTTTTCCTCTGAATATTCGGAAGAATCGGGTTCTTCACTGCCGTCGCTGTGATAAACGGGAACCTTTCCGTCCACAACCCTTTGAATAAGCTCGCCGGGTTTATTTATGCCTGACGACACAGAGGCTTTAAGCACCTTTTTACCGTCAAACCTTGCCATTTCAACATTTTTATCTGCGGCAACAATAATGCCGTCGCACTCCTCTATTTCCTTTTTGGTGAGCACATTTTTTGCGCCGCCGGAGCCATCGGTTTCAACCTTGATTGAATAGCCCATTTCCTTTGCTTTTTTCTCAAGCGCTTCTGCGGCCATATATGTGTGCGCAATGCCTGTGGGGCAAGCCGTTACGCCCAAAATTCTGTAGCCCTTGGGGGCTTCTTTTTCTGCGGGCTTAACCTCTTCATCGGGATATTTGATTTTTTCCTGCGCATCGATTGTTTGCAAAAATTCATCAACGCTTTTTGCCGCCCTGAGCTTTGCCGTAAAATCAGGATCCATAAGCATAACCATGAGACGGGAAAGAATTTCAAGATGCACATCGCCATCCTCAGTGGCTGCTATCATAAACAGCAAATCAGACGGCTTACCATCCGGTGCACCGTAATCAACACCGTTCTTAACAGTTATAGCAGCAAGTGCAGGAGCTTTAACGGCACTTGTTTTTGCATGCGGAACCGCAATACCGTCCCCAATAGCAGTTGAGCCCTGCTCCTCCCTTGCAAGAATTGCAGCTTTATAGGCATCCTTATCCTTAAGATTGCCTGCTGCGGCGTGAAGACCTATCAAAGCATTTATAGCATCGTCCTTGCTTGAAATGTCAAGACCAAGCGTTATAGCTTCCGGCTTCAGCAAATCAATGATTCTCATAAATTTTCCCTCCTAAATTATTAAAGCTTTTTAAAGGCATCTTCAATGCCTTTTGAATCCGCAAGTGTGTAACTGAATGCAGTTGCATTCGAGCAGGCAGAGCCTAGTTTTAAAGCATATGAATAATCCTTTTTATCCATATAACCTGCCACAAAGCCCGCCACCATGGAATCGCCGCAGCCAACCGAATTAAGCGGCTTGCCCGGAATTATTCCTATGGATTTTATTTCTCCGTTTTCAGCAACAAGAATTGCGCCGTCCTTACCTCTTGAAACAAGCACATTACGGGCACCCATTCTTTGCAGCTTTTTGGCATATTCGATAATTTCCTGCTCGTTTCTAACCGTTACTCCGAAAAGATCACCAAGCTCAAAATTATTCGGTTTTATTAAGAATGGCTTATATTTGAGCACATTTAAAAGCAAATCGCCCGTGGCATCAACAACCGCTTCAACGCCCTTTTTAGAGGTTATTGAAAGAATTTTTTCATAAATATCCGCCGGCAATGTTCCCGGCACGCTGCCTGCAAGCACCAGCACATCGCCGCCATTCAGCGTTTTTATATTATCAATCAGCGCCTCAACCTCGCTTTCGCTTATCGGCGGACCGCCTGCGTTAATATCAAGCTCTGTTTCGGAACGAACCTTAACATTTATTCTTGTGTTGCCCTCTTTCAGCTTGATAAATCTTGTGCGAATTCCGTCTGCCTCAAGCATTTCCTCAAGTTTTTCGCCCGTGAAGCCTGCCTTGAAGCCAAGTGCCACACTTTCCTTTCCCAGCCTTGAAAGCAAAACAGAAACGTTGATTCCCTTGCCGCCGTAGCTGAGCTCCTCGCCGTAAGTGCGATTTATATCATCAAAGCGCAGCTTTTCAACCTTCATCACATAATCAAGAGCAGGATTAAAGGTTACTGTATAAATCATATTTATCGCCTCCGAATTGATTTAATCAACAACTTTGATAACTGTTTTATTTTTATATGCCTTATCAGGCTCCTTATCCGTTATTATGCATGCCGTGTCTACCGTTGCAAAACGAACGGAAGAGGTTTTTCCGAATTTTGAGGCATCCGCCAAAACATATGAAACGAAAGAATTTTCCATAGCGGCCGCCTTAACGAATGCCTCCTCCGTATCCGGAGTGGTGAAGCCGCTTGAAAGCGAAACGCCGTTTGCGCCCAAAAAAGCCTTTGTGAAATTAAAATTGTGAATACTGCGTGCAGCCATAAGCCCAACGATTGCTTCCGTTGTTTTCTTTAACTTGCCGCCGAGCACATAAACATTAAGCCCTTTGCGACACATTTTTTTTGCATGGCTGATACCGTTTGTAACAAAACTTGCCGTGCAGCCATCATCAATATAATCAATCATATAAAGCGTGGTTGTGCCTGCATCCAAATAAACGAAATCATCACCTTGAATTTGTGCTGCACAATACTTTGCAATTTTACGCTTTTCATCCGAATGCTCGGCTTTTTTTGCGCTCACATTTTCTTCCTGCGAAATAAACTGCTGCTTATTGAGCGTTGCGCCGCCGTGCACCTTATTTATATTTCCCTTTTTGGAAAGTTCTATCAAATCTCGCCTGACGGTTGATTCCGAAGCATCCAAAATTCCGGTCAATTCCGAAACGCTAACTGCGCCGCGCTCCTGAATTATTTGAAGAATTTTGTCTTTTCTTTCTTGATTAAGCATTTATAAATCCTCCTCGGGTTGACCCCGATTACAACTTAATTTTATCAAGCCGTGCACAATCCGTCAATATGTTTCTTTCATTTTCGTTCATTTCAACAGTGATTTGCCGATTTATATGGTTTTTTGCACAATAAATCAATTTATTTTTGACTGTTTTTGACCGTTTAATCAAAACAGCTAACAAAACAATCATATTATTTTTTCCATTGCATATGAATTTCAAAGAAAAAAAGCGTGCATATTAAAAAATACACACGCTTCTTTTAATGCAAGGCATATAACAACACAAATGCCGCATCACATACAATTTTAAATTTTTAGAACTGCAAATGTCAGCAGCCTGAAAGATATTCATCAATGGCTTTTGCCGCTTTTTTACCTGCGCCCATCGCCTTTATAACGGTTGCCGCACCGGTTACCGTGTCACCGCCGGCAAACACGCCGGTTTTTGATGTTCTGCCGCAATCATCTGCTATAATACAGCCACGCCTGTCCACATCAAGCCCCATTGTTGTGGCTTTTATAAGCGGATTTGGAGATGTGCCTATTGCAATAATAACACTGTCTACATCTATAACATGATTGCTGCCCTCAACTGCCTTGGGGCTTCTTCTGCCGGACTCATCAGGCTCGCCAAGCTGCATATTAACACATTCAATGCCGCAAACATTATGATCATCATCGCCTAAAATGCGAACGGGATTTGTGAGAGTTTTGAATTCTATAAGCTCTTCCTGAGCATTTTCAACCTCTTCTGCTCTTGCGGGCAGTTCATCCATAGAACGGCGGTAAATAACATAAACCTTTTCGGCGCCGAGCCTCATTGCACACCTTGCGGCATCCATAGCAACATTGCCGCCTCCGACAACCGCAACATGCTTTCCGTGCTGAACGGGTGTGCGGCTGTGCTCCTCATAAGCTTTCATAAGATTTATGCGTGTAAGAAATTCATTTGCAGAATAAACACCTTTAAGATTTTCGCCCTCTATGCCCATAAATCTCGGCAAACCTGCACCGGAGCCGATAAATACGGCATCATATTGATCAAGAATATCATCAACGGAAATGCTGCGGCCGATAACCACATTAGTGTCTATAACAACGCCCAGAGCCTTTAAGCCCTCAACCTCCTTTGCAACAATTGCCTTAGGAAGCCTGAATTCCGGAATGCCGTAAACAAGAACACCGCCCGCAATATGAAGTGCTTCAAATATAGTAACGGAATAGCCAAGCTGAGCTAAATCGCCCGCACAGGTTAATGAACTTGGACCTGAGCCTATTACCGCAACCTTTTTGCCGTTTTTGGGAATATCAACAGGCGTTATTTTCGAATGCTCGTTATGATAATCGGCAACAAATCTTTCAAGCCTGCCGATTGCAACAGGCTCGCCTTTTATACCGCGAACACATTTTGATTCGCACTGCCTTTCCTGCGGGCAAACTCTGCCGCACACAGCAGGCAAAGCAGAGGTTTTTGCAATAACCTTATATGCATCTTCAAATTTACCCTCTGCAACAAAAGAGATAAATTCGGGAATGGAAATATTAACCGGGCAACCTGAAACACAAGGATGATGCTTGCAATTTAAGCATCTTTTTGCCTCTTCGATTGCCGTTTCGGCATCATAGCCGAGCGCAACTTCTTTAAAATTTCTGTTTCTTACCAAAGGATCTTGGCAAGGCATCGGGTGTCTGCCGCTATTGTTCATTACTGCTGCACCTCCTGCTTAAGAAGATTACATTCTTCCTCACGCTCAAATTTTTTATACATGGAACTGCGCTCCATAACCTCATCAAAATCAACAAGATGACCGTCAAATTCAGGGCCGTCAACACAGGCAAACTTTGTTTCGCCGCCAACCGTAAGCCTGCATCCGCCGCACATTCCCGTGCCGTCTATCATAATGGGATTCATTGAAACAACTGTTTTAATTCCGTATTCTGCGGTAAGCTTTGAAACAAATTTCATCATCGGAATCGGGCCTATTGCCATAACCAAATCATATTTTTCACCCGAATCAATAAGAGACTTCAGCGCATCCGTTACAAAACCCTTGGTGCCGGTTGAGCCGTCATCGCTTACAAGCACATATTTATCCGAAACGGCCTCAAATTGCTTTTGAAGAATTACAAGATCTTTGTTTCTGAAGCCTGCTATTGAATGAACGATTGCACCGTTTTGCGCAAACTTCTTTGCAACGGGATAAGCTATTGCAGTACCGACGCCTCCGCCTACTACCGCAACCTTTTTATATCCCTCTGTTTTTGTGGGATTTCCGAGCGGCCCCACAAAATCCTCAATATAATCGCCTTCGTTTTTCATGTTAAGGCGTGTTGTTTCCGCACCCACTACTTGAAAAATAATTGTTACTGTTTCTTTTTTCCTGTCAAAATCCGCAATGGTGAGCGGGACACGCTCGCCGTCTTTATCAACACGAAGAATTATAAATTGACCCGGCTCTGCTTTTTTTGCAACAAACGGTGCCTCAATAACCATTTGCGTTACAGTGCTGTTCAATTCCTCTTTGCTGAGAATCTTATACATTAAACTCTGCCCTCTCTTTATTCCGTTACACAACGAAATAATTGTTATAGTTTTCACCGAATAAATTATATTATATGCGTTTATTTTTTACAATAATTAAGCCGCCTTTTTTAGTATTTGCACGAAATACTCTTTTTAGGCGGCTCAATTTTAGTTTAAATTGACTTTGCAAAAATACCAAAATTCGGCATATTTGCTTATTATTTTATATTTTGTTTATATTTTGAAAATCACTTTGCAAGCCTGATAACATTCCAACTAAAGGGCTTAAGCTCTGCCGTTACGGTGTTGCCGTCTGCAAGCGGAAGCTCGTTTCGGTGCGGCACAACATTAAGGGCATCAAAAGAATTTTCTGCTTTTTTATCATACCCGTCCATTGAAATAAATTCAACCGGCTTATATCCTTCAAAATCAAGCATATTAACGGTAAGGACTGCACTTTCATCAAGGCTTTTGTTTACGCAAAAAATAACAGCCTCTTCACGTTCCTCATCATAAGTGGCAATAGCCTCAAGATAAGGCACATCCGTAAATTCTTTGCAATCGTATTTCGGGCAATCTATAAGCGGACGAAGCGCCGCACCCCTGCCGAAGTTTGAAAGATGCATAAAGGGATAAAAAATAGTTTGCTCAAAAGCTCCGCCGCCTGTTTTTGTGAATATTGGAGCAATAACATTAACAAGCTGCGCAAGACAGGCGATTTTAATTCTGTCGCAATGCCTAAGGAGAGTTATGAGCATTGAGCCCACCATAAGTGCATCTTCAAAATTATATATATCCTCCAAAATAGAGGGCGCCATGCTCCACTTTTCAAATTGAGCATCGTTGGAATGATACCAAACATTCCACTCATCAAATGAAAGATTTATGGTTTTTTTAGAGCGCTTTTTCGCTTTAACATAATCACAAGTGCAGATAATGGAATAAATAAATTCATCAAGCTCTAATGTTTTGGCAAGAAAGCTTTGAACATCATCTGTTTTATTATCATAATACTGATGCAGCGAAACATAATCAACACTGTCGTATGCGATTTCGAGGCTTTCTGCTTCCCATTTACCAAAGGTTTTTGAGCCTCTGTTTGACGATCCGCACAAAACAGTTTCTATTTCGGGATCGGTCCATTTCATAAGCTTAGAAGCTTCAACCGCAGCACGGCCATATTCAACGGCTGTTTTTGCGCCCATTTGCCAAGAGCCGTCCATCTCGTTGCCGAGGCACCAAAGCTTTATTCCGTGCGGTTCTTCAACTCCGTGGCTTCTTCTGAGATCAGACCAATAAGTGCCGCCCTTGTGGTTGCAATATTCAACAAGATTTCTTGCCGCATCCGCACCTCTTGTGCCAAGATTAACAGCCATCATACAATCCGTGTTTGCCTTTTTGCACCACTTCATAAATTCATTTGTGCCAAATGTGTTTGGCTCTGTTGTGCCCCATGCAAGATCAAGCCTTTTCGGCCTGCTTTCAACGGGGCCTACACCGTCTTCCCAATTATAGCCGGACACAAAATTGCCGCCCGGATAGCGAACGATCGGCACATTCAGCTTTTTAACAAGCTCTATAACATCCTTTCTGAAGCCGTTTTCATCCGCAGCAGGATGACCGGGCTCATAGATGCCGCCGTAAACCGCTCTGCCCAAATGCTCTATAAAAGAACCGTAAATTCTTTTATCAATTTCGCCTATTTTAAATTCCTTGGCAATTGTTATTTTTGCTTTCATAATAATTACTCAGCCTTTCACCGTTTTTTTTATATTAGCATAAATACAAATCAAAATAAAGAATTTTTTTAACCGAAAAGCACTTTTTTGCACAAATCGGCACCGAATAAAAAGCAACCTGTTTATAATGTTATTCGGCGCTTCTGCGGGCAGCAAGAGCATTTGAAATATTGGCTTTCTTTTCGCCGACAATATCATATTTAAACATGGGAACTATGGAAAGCAACGCAAGTATGCCGGGCAAAGCAGTGTAAGCAAAGAAGATGATATCCTTTGTGCCGGTGGTGAAACTGCCTGTGCTTAAAGCCTCATAATAGCCTGATTTTTGCACAAATATAAGGCCGACTGCCGTGCCGAGAGCAAGGCAAACCTTAATGGTGAGGGTAAGTATGGAATAGCAAGCACCCTCCATTCTTTTGCCTGTTTCGTACTCATAATAATCAACCGTGTCCGCTGTCATAATCATAGGCATAAGCGTAACGGCACCGAATTGCAAGCCAATAAGGAACAAAGAAATATAAAACAGCACCGTAAGCACCGTGTTTTCGGGAGATTTAAACCAAAAATGCCCGATAACAAATGAGAACACGGATGCGGCAAAGCCATAAACGGAAAGCAAAATATAAGCATTTCTTTCATTCAGTTTTTTAATAAGCAGCGGGCAAAGCGCCATGCTTATCATTGAGCCGACTGCAGTTACAATACCGAGCACGGCAACAAGATTTTGGCTGCCGAGTATAACCGTTGCAGACTGCACCTGAATGCCCATTGCCATTTGCCTGCCGAAGCCCAAGAAATATGAGATAATAACAAGCTGAAACGGCTTATTATTTTTAAGTGCGGCAAGCATATCTTTAAATGTTGTTTTGTCCTGCGAAATATTTGCCACTCTTTCCTTATTTATTATAGGAATTAATGCAAAAAGCACGCAACCGAAAATTGCGGTGAGCAGTGCGGTAAAGAAATATTCGCTGCTTATCATAGGCACATCTGTTTCGCCGCTTTTAACAAAAACTTTTGAGCCGCCGGGAATTATAAGGCAAACTATAGGCACTATAACAACGCAGGCGGAAAAGCCGACTTGCTTAAAAGTGTTTGAAATTGAAACAACATTTGTGCGCTCGGTAGGATTAGGAGTGAGCGCCGAGGCAATACCCTGCGACGGAACATCGCCCATGGTCATCGCTATGCTCCAAACAAGATATGTTATAAAAATCCACGCATAAAGCCCAAAGCCCTTAAACGGCACCTTAACAAACACAATTGCCGTGAAAACAAGCAGCGGCACGATTGAATAAACAATCATGGATTTAAACTTGCCCATTTTGCTTTTTGAGCTGTCTATAAGATTGCCGACAACAGGATCGGCAACAGCCGAAACAATTTTTGCCACAAGAATTAAAATAGCAACAACGCTGACATTTGCGCCCAAAACAGAGCCATCGAACTCTGCCTGATAGGAATTAAGCAATCCCACTATTGCCTGAAAACCGAAAAGTCCAAGCGAATATGCGGCAATTTCTTTAAAGCTCATATACTTTTTCGCCGTTGCATCGGCAGCAGACGCCACAACCGTTTTATTACTCATAAAATGCACCTCCGCACAATGATAAAATTTAACTAACTTGCTTTAAAACGCAAAAGGGCGAAGCAACGCCGTTGTTGCTCCGCACTTTTAATGCACGAGAATGGAATACCAAACTCAATCAATCAGTTTCTGAAAACATCGTTAAACAAATCAATATCCGCAGCCTTCATAATTGCACTGAAAAGGCGGGAACCGTTTACAGGCAAAAGCTTGCCGAAAACGCTCATTGCATGTGCATCCATGCCGTGGATTTGAAGAGCTTGCTTATGCTCAATGCCAAACATAATCATTTTAACCATAAGGTCACAATCGGTGGAAATCATATCCATAATCTTTTGACCCTTTCCGCCATCATTCTTTTGATCACGGAAAATATCTGTTTTTGTGAAGCCCGGGCAAACAAGGCCAACATAAACCTTGCCGCGGAATTCCTCACGAAGAGCTTCTGTGAAGCCCTTAAGAGCAGCCTTGGAAGCTGAATACATGCTTGTGCCTGCAAGGCTCATAAGAGCTGCAGATGAATCTATATTGATGATTCCGGGATCATTGCTTTCCAAAAGCATGGGAAGCAATGCCTTAATTGAATAAACACAAGAATAGAAATTGATGTTGATTGCCTTTTCAATTTCATCCATCTCATAGCGATCAAATCTTTTGAATTTGGGAAGAATGCCGGCATTGTTAACAAGAACATCAATCTTAACGCCCTCATCTTTAAGCTCCTGAGCAAAATTTACCCAATTTTCATTCTTTGAAACATCAAAAAGCTTATAGGAAAACTGCTCTGCATATGTTGGGCCGAGCTCTTCAATAAACTTTTTCATTTTCGGTTCGCTTCTTGCTATACCGATAACCTTACAACCGTGTTTTTTTATGAGTGTTGCGGCAATGCCTGCACCCATACCTCCGGAAGCGCCTGTTACAACACAGGTTTTTCCGCTGAGCCAACAATTTGACATAAATAATTTACCTCCGTAAATAATCGTATACACTACACTGCTATTATACTAAATCAAAAAAAGATTTACAAGAAGAAAAACGAAATTATTTTTTTCTTTCACCAAATTATTATTAAATCTTCAGAAAACAAAAGGCAGCCTGCAAAATACAGACCGCCTAAAAGATTTCATTCGGCACAAACACGCATACTGCGCCGATTATTTATTTTTACAGATATCAAACCACATACAATCTGAGCAAATATTTTCAAGATTTCCCGTGCCCAGCATTTTGGTTTTTAAATCATATTTTCCAACCTTTGCCTCATTAACGCAAACACCGTTTTGCAAATTCGGGCAGCAAAAGCAAATATCGTCTGCACTCATTACAAGTTCAAACTCTTCACCGCTTTCCAAGCGCTTTTTAACAGCCGCCATATTTTTGCAAAATTCGGGGCTGTAGCCTTTTCCTTCAAAGCACGGAATGCAATTAAGATGATGATATCTAAGCCTTAACATGCTTATCAAGAGCCTTGCAAAGCACAGTTGCAACTATAATTTTAACAAGATCCGGAATAAGGAACGGCACAACACATTTTGAAAGCGCAACGCCAAGAGTGATTGCGCCCATATTTTTGGTGTAAACAATCATAAACCACGCCGTGCCGAATGCATAGCAAACAAGAATGCCGACAATCATAGAAACAATATAAACCCATGTTTTTTTGCCGAAAAGCTTTAACGCACCGCCAACTATAAGCGCAGTGAAGATAAAGCCGATAATATAGCCGCCGGTTACACCGAACAGCACTCCGGGGCCTGCCGAAAAGCCGGCAAACACGGGAACACCAACAAGACCGAGCAAAATATAAACCAAAACGGAGAATGTGCCTTTTTTAAGGCCCAAAAGACCTGCCGCAATGCAAATGCCCATTGTTTGCAAAGTGATGGGAATTGTAAGCGGAATCTGAATCCAAGAGCAAACAGCAATTAAAGCTGCAAAAACGCCCACATAAACCACTTCAATTGTTTTAAATTTTCTTTTCTTAGCAACAGACTTTTCAGAAGCCTTGACTGCATTAGTTGAGTTTTCCTGCATAGCAATTACCTTTCCGGCCACAACAAAATTTAAAAATCTGTACGCCCGCAGTAGCCAAGCAGAGCGCACAGCAAATTTCTCAAGTTAAAATATGCCGCAAGCAAATCAAAAAACGAGGAAATCTACCTTGTGTGAAGCTCACACAAATCTTTTTTGAAAAATATTTCTATATATTTATAATACAGGAAAGCGCAATTGTCAACCTTTATTTTAGAATAGGTTTACAATTAAACAATATTTAAAATTTGCCAAGTTGAACAACGAAAAGAAATGTGTTAATATAAATTTATACTGATGAAAGCGACAAATTACATATGGGAAAAATAAACAAAGACACTATCCCCGAGCACACAAAAAACTTTAAAATAAACACAAGAATCATAATAACCTCCGTTTTGGCAATTTTGATTCCCGTTATAATAATTTCGGCAGCGGCAAGTGTGTTTTTTTACACTTCCAAAGACAAATATGACTTCACATCCGTTACCGCAAAGAATTACAGCATTATAAACCAAATTCAATGGGGGCAAACAATTAACGAAATTTCCTCAAATCTGATAAGCGATAAAAACGAGGAAAAAAGAATTGCCGATCTAAAAAAATCACTGCAGTCGCTTGAAAAGCTTGACACAATGATTTATATTGAGCGAAACGGCGCTGAATATTATTCAACAGGCAACAAAGAAGAGATCCTCTCCAAAACAAAGCAAATTTCAAACACGGATTTTTCCAATAACTCCTATTATTACGGCGAAAACGGAGTTTCGATAATTTTACATGCCGAAACAGACAGCGACAGATATTTAATCGTTATCACAAATTCGGATTATGATGTGCCGGATGCGAACTCATCTTCATCGCCGCAAAATGTAATAATGAAGCTTGCGAACAATACCGTGCTGATTTTTGGGCTTTGCATTGCAATATTCGTTATTGCGATAATCGTTATATCACTTATAACTTCCAAAACCATTGTTGACCCGATTGAAAAAATAACCAAAGGCGCAGACGAAATTGCAAGAGGAAATCTTGACTATGAAATTGATTACAAATCAACGAACGAGCTTGGCCGCCTTGCGGAAAGCTTTAATGAAATGCGAATAAAGGTTAAAGATTCAATAGAGCAAAAAAACAAATCCGACCAGCAGCAAAAAGAAATGATTGCAGGCATTGCACATGATTTGAGAACTCCGCTGACATCAATAAAAGGATATTTGGAAGGCATCAGAGACGGTGTTGCAAACACACCGGAAAAACAGGCAAGGTATTTTAACACAATATACGATTCTGCTAATTCAATGGAAAATATGCTTAATGATTTGCTTACCATATCAAAACTGGAGCTTGGCGCAATAACGCTTCACCCGGAAAATGTTTCCGTAAACGACTTTATGCAATATGCTCACGAATTAGGCAGAGATTTGCAGGAAGCGGATTTTGATTTTGAAATAATAAACAAATGCAAAGGCGATCCCGTGCTTAATGTGGACACGGACAGATTTGCAAGAGTTATAGACAATATTATTTCAAACAGCATAAAATACAAACGAAACGATGTTAAAGGCAAAATAACGCTTTGCATATCAGAATACGAGCACAGCGTGATTTTTGAAATTTCAGACAACGGAATGGGCGTTGAGGATGAAAACCTGAGCAGAATATTTGACACTCTTTACAGAGCAGATAAAGCCCGCACCAATGTAAGCAACGGCAGCGGACTCGGCCTTGCAGTTTGCCGCCAAATAGTGCAGCAGCACGGCGGCCTTGTTTGGGCGCAAAACAATTCATCCGGCGGGCTTTCAATATTCATTTCACTTCCGACTCATTCGGAAGCCGAAAAAGGAATCAACAACCAAAAGCAATAACGCAAAACCGCCTTTTCGAAGCCGGCACAGCCGGAAAATTGAAAAGCAACGAAAGGATGCAAATATATGAAAAAGATTTTAATTATTGAAGACGACATCAATATTTCCGCCTTAGAGCAGGATTATCTTGAAGCAAATTCTTTTGAGGTTAAAACCGCCGCAGACGGAATAACAGGATTATCCCTTGCGCTCAACGAAGACTTCAACCTGATTTTGCTTGATATTATGCTGCCAGGGATGGACGGCCTTGAGGTTTGCAAAAAGCTGAGAGAAAAGAAAGACATACCGATTATTATGGTAAGTGCCAAAAGGGATGACCTTGATAAAATCAAAGGGCTCGGACTCGGCGCAGACGATTATATAGTTAAGCCGTTTTCGCCGGGCGAGCTTGTGGCAAGAGTTATTGCACACATAAACAGATATGAAAGGCTTACCTCAAAAGCAGATGACTTGGGTGGAAAAATGGAAACAATTGAGATAAGCGGCTTAAAGCTTGACGGAAAAGCGAGGCGTGCTTTCGTTGGCAAAACAGAACTTACATTAACAAACAAGGAATTTGATTTGCTTTATTACCTTGCGGCAAGCCCCGACACGGTTTACAGCAAAGAAAAGCTTTTTGATGAAATTTGGCACTATGATTCAATCGGCGAAACCTCCACAATCACGGTGCATGTTAACAGAATAAGAGATAAAATAAAAGAGATAGACCCGAAGCTTGATTTTATTCACACAGTTTGGGGAAAAGGATATCGCTTCAATAAATAATAAAAAAGCATAATAAACACAAATAGGCAGCTTGCAAGATGCAAGCTGCCTATTTTCATTCATTAAAAATTATTCGGAAAGAATCATTCTGTCGTTATCAAGCTCTTCACCGCTTGTTATCTTGAATTTTTCAAGCAAATCTGCGGTGGTGAGGTTTTTCTTTTCCTCGCCTGAAACATCATAAATGATTTTGCCCTCGTTCATCATAATCAACCTATTGCCGATTGCGATGGCGTCCTTCATATTATGGGTTATCATAAGAGTTGTTAAGTTATGCTCTGCAACAATATCCGTTGTAATCTTTAAAACCTTGTGCGCCGTTTTCGGATCAAGTGCCGCCGTGTGCTCATCAAGCAAAAGCACCTTTGGCTTTTTAAGCGTTGCCATAAGAAGTGTTATTGCCTGCCTTTGGCCGCCCGAAAGCAAGCCAACCTTTGAAGTGAGCCTTGTTTCAAGGCCAAGATCCAAAGATTTAAGCAATTCGCCGTATTCTTCCTTTTCCTTTTTTGAAACGCCGGGAGCAAGAGTTCTGAATTTTCCGCGGCGTGATGCAAGAGCAAGATTTTCCAAAATTTGCATATCTGCCGCAGTGCCTGTCATAGGATCCTGGAAAACTCTGCCGAGAAACTTTGCTCTTTTATATTCGGGCAGCTTCGTAACATCACGGCCGTCTATAATGATATTGCCGCTGTCAACGGGATAAACACCCGCAATCATATTAAGCATTGTTGACTTACCGGCGCCGTTGCCGCCGATAACAGTTACAAAATCGCCTTCATTAAGCACAAGATTGATGCCGTTTAAAGCATGCTTTTCATTAACCGTGCCGGGATTAAAGGTTTTATAAACATTTTTAATTTCAAGCATTTTCGGCACCTCCTGTTCTTTTTACATTCTTTGCGGCAATCTTGTTTTTCCAATACGGAACACCGAGGAAAACTGCAACAACAAGAGCCGAGAACAGTTTAAGATCGTTTGCATTAAGGCCGAGGCGAAGCACAAGAGTAATAACAATGTAGTAAATAACTCCGCCGACAACGCAGGCAAAAAGCCTGAGCGCAAAGTTCTTGAAAATTTTGCCAAGCAAAACCTCGCCGATGATAACGGCAGCAAGGCCGATAACAATTGCGCCCCTGCCCATATTAACATCCGCAAAGCCTTGATATTGAGAAAGAAGTGCACCTGAAACGGCAACAAGTCCGTTTGAAAGCACAAGACCGATGATTTTATTAACATTTGTGTTTATGCCGTTTGCCCTTGCCATTGCCTGGTTATTACCCGTTGCACGGATTGAATGGCCAAGCTCCGTGCCGAAAAACCAATAAAGAATTGCAATTATAACAACCGCAAAAGCAAGCCCTACAATCAAAGATTTATTTATTTCGCCAAGCGAAACAATAAGATTATAATTTCTTGCGCTTATTGTTTGGTTTGCCTTGCCGCCGAGAATACGCAAATTGATTGAATAGAGGGCAAGCTGAGTTAAAATACCGGAAAGAATTGCGGGAATTCCAAGCACTGTGTGAAAAATGCCCGTTGCAAGCCCCGCAAGGCAGCCGGCAAGAAAAGCAAGCACCATTGCAAGATAAATATTCATTCCGCTGATTGTGCACATAACAAGAACGGCGCCGCCTGTGCCAAAAGAACCGTCTACCGTTAAATCGGCAATATCAAGAACACGGAAGGTGATATAAACACCGATTGCCATAATGCCCCAGATAATGCCCTGAGCTGCTGCGCCCGGAAGCGCAGAAAGAAAAGACATCATAAATAAAAATCCTCCGTATGTATAAAAGCGGTGAGCATAAAGACTCACCGCCTTTTGATTTTCGTTTATTTAATCCTTATCAAAATTCGATTATGCATCAATTGCAACATAATCGGAAGGAACCGTGAGACCAAGCTTTTGAGCACGGTCTGCAACATATTTCTTTGTAAGATTTGTTGCGGTTTTGATTTCCATATCAGCAGGGTTTGTGCCGTTTTGAAGAATATCGGCAGCCATTTCGCCCGCAACCTGGCCAAGGTTTTCATAGCTGATTGAAAGAGTTGCAACACCGCAGCCTTTGCATATGCCCTCTTCGCCGGCGATAATCGGAATGCCTGCCGGCTCTGCAATTTCATTTACCGCAGAAGTTGCCGAAGCAAGTGTGTTATCTGTAGGAACATAAATGGCATCAACCTCAGAGCAAACCGTTGTGGTTACGGAAGCGATTTCATTTGTGTCTGCAACGGTGTAAACCTTAACGGTGTAGCCAAGCTTTGTGAGTTCTGAAGAAACAACATCAGCCTGATATTTTGAATTGGCCTCTGCCGAGCAATAAAGGATGCCGATTGTTTTTGCATCCGGGCAAATTTCTTTAAACATTGCCGCCTGATCTGCAAGAGGAGCAAGATCCGATGAGCCGGTAACATTTATGCCTGTTTTACCCGTCCAGCTGCTTTGATCTATATCGAGTGCTGTGGCATAATCGGTGATAGAAGTGCCGACAATCGGAATTGTGTTGGTGGACTGCATTGCAGCCTGAAGTGCGGGAGTTGCATTGGCAAAAATAAGGTCAACGCCCTGAGAAACAAATCCGTTTGTAATAGTTGAGCAAGTTGCGGAGTCACCGCCGGCATTTTGCTCTACAAACTCAACATTATCCGCACCGAGTTTTTCGGTAAGAGCTTCCTTAAAGCCTTTTGTTGCCGCATCAAGAGCTTCATGCTGCACAAGCTGGCAGATGCCTACAGTATATTTCTTTGAGCCGCCTGTTTTTGAGCAGCCTGCAAATGCCGAAGCAATAAGCATTACCGCAAGGCACACGGCAATTATTCGCTTAATTGATTTTTTCATAATAATTCTCCTTGCTGTTTATCGCATTGACGCTTTAAAGCTTTTAGGCGATAAAGTGATTTTTCATTATAATAGCACAAATAAAAAAGGCTGTCAAACAAAATAAGAGAGTTTGACGCCTTTTTGTAATTATGAACAAATTATTGTGTTTTGTTTTGTGCGTATTTGCGCAACACGCTTACACTGCAATAAATTTGCAAAACAGAATTTTAAAAGCCGAATAAATTAGGCAGTGTTTCCGGATGCGGCCTTTTTTCATTTTACTTTAATATTTATTCAAGCTGATCCGCAATGCTTAAAATCAAATCCTGTGTTTTGCTCCATCCAAGACAAGGATCTGTGATTGATTTGCCGTAAACACCGTCTTCAATCTTTTGATTGCCGTCTTCAATATAAGATTCAATCATAAAGCCTTTAACAAAGTGCTTTATATCACTGCTGTGGCGCATTGAATGGAGCACCTCGTTTGCGATACGCACCTGCTCTAAATATTTTTTGCCGCTGTTTGAATGATTTGTATCCACAATAACGGCAGGATTTTTAAATCCCGGCTTTGAAGCATACATATTATAAAGGGTTATCAAATCTTCATAATGATAATTCGGGTGTGCAATGCCGTGCTTATCAACACCGCCTCTGAGAATTGCATGAGCAAGCTCATTGCCCTTTGTTTCAACCTCCCAGCCGCGATAAATAAATGTGTGGCCGCTTTGCGCTGCCGTAATTGCATTAAGCATAACGGAATAATCGCCGCTTGTGCCGTTTTTCATGCCGCACGGCACATCCATTCCGCTTGCCGCAAGGCGATGATCTTGATTTTCAACGCTGCGTGCGCCAACGGCAACATAAGAAAGCAAGTCTGAAAGATACCTGTAATTTGCAGGATAAAGCATTTCATCTGCGGCGGAAAGCCCCGTTTCCTCAATTGCTTTTGAATGAATTGAGCGCACGGCAAGAATTCCCGCATACATATCCGGAACACCGTCCGGATCCGGCTGATGCATCATTCCCTTATATCCCGCACCTGTTGTTCGAGGCTTACCGGTATAAATTCTCGGAATGATTATGATTTTATCCTTCACCTGCTCCTGAACTCTTGCAAGGCGGTGCACATAATCAAGCACACTTTCCTCTCTGTCTGCCGAGCAAGGACCTATAACAAGCAAAAGCTTATTGCTTTTGCCTTTAAACACATTTGCAATTTCCGCATCCCTTGCAGCTTTGGCGGCGGCCGCTTTTTCACTGAGGGGATAAAGCTCCTTAACTTCCTTCGGCACCGGGAGCTTTCTTATGAAGCGCATGTTCATCATTGAATGGTCTTCCGTAATTTCCATAATATCACTCTTTTCATTCTTATTGTTGCGAAGTTGAATTTATATTTCAATTTACATAGTGTATTTTAGTACAGTTTCAATTCAATGTCAAACACAGAGCACGAAACTTTACTTATGATATTTGGAATTATTGTTTATTGAAAAAGCCCTGTAAATCTGTTCAAGCAAAACAAGGCGTGCAAGCTGATGCGGCAAGGTCATTTTCCCGAATGAAAGTTTAATCTTGCCAAGCTGCTTAACCTGAGGTGAAAGCCCGAACGAGCCGCCTATTACAAATGCCAATGCCGAATTGCTCATGCCGGTTTGCGCAATCTGCTTTGCAAGCTGAGGTGATGAAAACTCGCTGCCCTCTATGCACAGCGGCACAACAGCTGCGCCCTTAGGAATTTTGGCAATAATTCGCTCGCCTTCTTTTTGAAGCACTTTTTCAATTTCGCCGGCAGACGGTGAATCGCCGCAGCGTTCCTCGGCCACCTCAACAACATTTACCTTTGCAAATGCACTCAAGCGCTTTATATATTCGGCACAGCCGTCTTTTAAATAGCTTTCCTTAAGCTTGCCGACGCATATAACGGAAACATTCATCATAGCACAATCAATCCTCCGTCGTTGGCAGGTTTAGAAACATAAAGGCGATAATCGTTGCCGTCCTTTGCGCCGAGTTCATCAAGCGCCGAAACCATTGACTGCCGTGCAATTACAGGCACATTGTTTTCACGGCTGAGATGAGAAAGCACAAGGCGTGTTGTGCCGCTTTGCAGCAATTCCTTTGCAAAATCATCTGCCGCCGTGTTTGAAAGGTGCCCTTTATCAGACAAAATTCTCTGTTTCAGCGGATATGGATAATAACCGTTTTCAAGCATTGAAATTTCATGATTTGATTCAAGAAAAACAAGATCGGAGCCCGTTACACAGCGCCTGGCATCTTCCGTTACTATTCCCGTGTCTGTGCACACAGAGATTTTGCGCCCGCCGGACACGGTTAATTTATACCCTACGCAATCAACGGCATCGTGCGAATTATGAAACGCCTCTGCACACATATCTCCGAAATCAAGCTTTCCGTCTATTTCATTTAAATTTACCGTTGAATTAACAACCCCTGATTTACACATTTCTTCAAGCGTTGCGGGAGTTGCATAAACGGGTGTTTTATATCGTGCCGCAAACACACGAACACCGGAAACATGGTCTTTATGCTCATGCGTTACAAGCACTGCTTTGATGCTTTCGGGAGCAATTCCCAAATCATTAAGCGCTGCTTCGCACTTTTTTGCCGAAACGCCTATATCAACAAGCACTCCGCCCGAATTTGTTCCTATGTATATTGAATTACCGCTGCTGCCCGAATACAGCTGACACACCTTTGCCATACATTTACTCTTTCATAAAAAGATTAACAAAAAAGGGAGCAAAATATGCTCCCTAAAAAACCAAGCCGATCAGCCTGCATTTGCAACCGTTTCCGTCGGATCGGCGGGAACTCTGCTTATATCCGCACCAAGCGCAGAAAGCTTTTCAACTATATTTTCATAGCCTCTGTCAACATACTGGGTTTTTTCAACCACTGTTTGGCCGTTGGCAACAAGGCCTGCAATAATCATTGCCGCACCCGCACGCAAATCCGTTGCTTTAACCTTTACGCCGGTTAAATGATCAACACCTTCTATTACGGCAATTTTACCGTCTACCTGAATATTGGCACCCATTCTTAAAAGCTGGCCAACATATTGAAAGCGATTATCCCAAACGGATTCCGAAAGGATTGAAGTGCCCTTTGCGATTGCAAGCAACACTGCCATCTGAGGCTGCATATCCGTTGGAAAACCGGGATGAGGCATAGTTTTAACATTACACCTGGTTAAAGGCTTAAAGCGAGTTACACGCACGGCATCATCATATTCAATGATTTCGGCGCCTGCCTCTTCAAGCTTTGCGCTGATAGATTCAAGGTGCTTGGGAATAACATTTTTAACAAGCACATCGCCGCCGCAAGCCGCAGCAGCAACCATATAAGTGCCTGCTTCTATTTGATCGGGAATAACTGAATATGTGCAGCCGTGAAGCTTTTCAACACCGCGGATTTTAATCACATCCGTGCCGGCGCCTCTTACATCCGCACCCATAGAATTAAGAAAGTTTGCAAGATCAACTATATGAGGCTCCTTGGCCGCATTTTCAATAACGGTAAGCCCTCTTGCAAGCACTGCCGCAAGCATAACATTTATTGTTGCGCCAACCGAAACAACGTCCATATAAATAGATGTGCCCACAAGCTTTTCCGCCTCTGCGCAAACCATGCCGTTTACTATATTTACATCAGCACCGAGCATTTTAAATCCCTTTATGTGCTGATCAATAGGTCTGTCGCCGAAATCGCAGCCGCCGGGGAGTGCAACATTTGCTTTTCTAAATCTGCCAAGCATTGCGCCGATAAGATAATAGCTTGCTCTGAAATGCGATGCAAGCTCATACGGCACAGGATTGCACTTAAGCACACGCGTGTCTATTTCAATAGTATCTTTATTAACAACCTTAATATGTGCACCCATTTGATCAAGAATTTTGATAATGAGCGAAACATCTGAAATATTGGGTATATTTTCAATTCTTACAATATCATCCGCCAAAATAGCAGCAGGAATGATTGCAACAGCGGCATTCTTTGCGCCGCTTATATTAACCTCACCAAACAGCTCTTTGCCGCCGTTAATAACAAAATTTTCCACAGCTTTTCCCTCTTTAAAACGGAATATAACAATTTAATGTAGCAAGTATATATAAAAACTAAATAAACATAAACAAAGTGGAATAAAAGCATCGTATGTAAACGATATTCCTTTAAACCTTGAACATTATAACAGAATGCAAAGAAAAAATAAAGGGCTTTTAATAATTCGATACCCTTTTGTAACATATAAATTTAAGCCAAAAACAACAAGATATATGGGCAACATTCCCAAAATGCGCCTAAATAGGGATATTTACACATTTTAAAAAAAATTTTAATTTCCACATTATTCAGCAAATTACAAAATTGTTACAATGTTTTTTGGCGATTTTGACGAATTTTTGCAACGCATGCAAACGCTTTTCATCATTAACACGGCAACAATAATATTATTTGAAGCAAATTTGATTTTATCAAACACAAAGCGGCAAAAAAAGAATGCAAAAAATGCAAACAGAACAGCGCTGTTTACAGCAAAAGCAAGCAATGTGAACACCGCTGCCGGATGTGTTGACAAAGTATTTGATTTATTGTATCATATTATACAAATATATTTTTTTATCGGAGGATTGATTTTGGACGGTTCCTTATGGCCTCTGCTATTATTGCAGGTGGCTTTGATTGCGCTGAACGCAGTTTTTGCGGCAGCGGAAATCGCAATAGTAAGCGTAAACGACAATAAAATGGCAAAGCTGGCAAAAGAGGGCAACAAAAAAGCAAAAATACTTGTTAAGCTGACCTCACAGCCGTCAAACTTTTTGGCTACCATTCAAATTGCAATAACGCTTGCAGGCTTTTTGGGCTCGGCTTTTGCCGCAGATAACTTTGCGGGGCCGATTGTTGAAGCAATTTTAAATGCAGGGGCAAAAATCCCGGCAGGCACACTTAACAGCATTGTTGTTATTTTAATCACGCTGCTGCTTTCGTTTTTCACCATTATATTCGGTGAGCTTGTGCCAAAACGAATTGCAATGCGAAAGGCGGAAAAGGTTGCCCTTGGAATTTCAGGGCTGATTTATGTTATTTCCGTTATTTTCAAGCCTGTTGTTTGGTTGCTTATGAGCAGCACAAATTTGGTGCTGCGTATGTTTAAAATAGACCCTAACGACACCGAAGAAGATGTCAGCGAAGAAGACATACGAATGATGGTTGATGTTGGCAGCGAAAGCGGCGCCATTGATAAAACGGAGCAAGAATTCATCCAAAATGTGTTTGAATTTGACGATTTAACTGCCGGAGAGGTTGCAGTGCACAGAACCGAGGTTTCCATTCTTTGGCTTGATGAAAGCCCGGATGAATGGGACAAAACAATTCACGGCAGCAGACACAAGATTTACCCGATTTGCGATGAAACGGTTGATAATGTTATCGGCCTTTTAAATGCAAAGGATTATTTCAGGCTGAGCACCAAAGATCGTGAAACCATTATGAAAAAGGCGGTTCGCCCGCCATATTTCGTGCCCGAAAGCGTTAAGCTTGATGTGCTTTTCAAAAACATGAAAAAAAGCCGCCACAATTTTGCGATTGTGCTTGACGAATACGGCGGAACAACGGGAATTATAACAATTAACGATTTGCTTGAAAAGCTTGTTGGTGATTTTGATTATGAGGATGAGGAAAGCAAGCCCGACGAATCCATTGAAAGGCTTGATTCCAAAACTTGGAAAATCACGGGCAACCCCGATATAGACGATATTGAGGAAGCGCTTGATATTCCGCTTAAAAGCGAGGATTGCGACACTTTCAGCGGCCTTGTGTTTGATGCGCTTGGATCCGTGCCGGATGACGGCAATAAACCGTTTGAAATTGAAACGGCGGGCCTTGTTGTTAAAGTTTTAAGCGTTAAAAATCACCAAGTGCAAACGGCAATTGTGTGCAAAGAAAATCCGCCTAAAAGCAGCAACAACGATAATCAGGAAAAAGCAGACGGCGAAAAAAAAGAATCCGAATAACATTAAACGGCAGATGAAAACCATCTGCCGTTTTTTTATGTGCAACTTATATTTGGTTATTTAATCAAATAACATCATGCTGATTATTATAACTGCCGCCGGTTAAAATATTATCCGCAGCAGATATGAGCTGCCGCAAATCCGAATTCCCTTTAACTGTTTTGGAAGGCGCCGAAACCGCCGCCATAACAAGATTGTAATAGGCGCTGCCTTTGGGATGAATGCTTACAGAGCCGTCAAGCGCAGACAGCCAAACCTCTGCAATCATTTCACGAAGCGGCTTATAGCGATATTCAAGCGCCTGTGCACGGGTTACATTGCCCTGCAAATGCATTGCTTTAAGAAATTTATACGCATCCCAAACAAGAGCCGTGTCTATTTTTTTGAGCAACGGTTTTATTACGGGCCAAAACGGCAAAAGCTTTTTGGGATTTATTCCGAGGGCTTCCGTTCTTTCGGCAAACTGCTTTTTATCTCTGCATTCCGTTATTCTGAAAATCAAATCGCAGGCATGGCGTGCAAGATAATCACCGGCATCCGTTTCATGCCCGTTCACAAGAAATGATTTTAAATGCCTGACATTGTATTCAAGTCTGCCGTTTTCAAGAACGGAAACATCAACAATGGGCGCCGGATAACCGCTGAGTGCACCGACATTAACCTCAGTTATCTTGTTGCCGGCCCGGCTTGTGAAAGAATCGGTGTGCTGAATATGGCTGTGGCCAACAAACATATATTTAAGCCCTGCATCCGCAAAAAAGGACGCAACTTCTTCCCTGTTTTCAACGCAGGTGGAGCCGCCTGTAAGCAACGGCGAAATATGCGGCACAAGCAAATGATGCTCTATGCCGATAAGCGTGCAGCCGCATTTTTTTGCATCCTCGATCTGCTCTGTTATCCATTTACGGCAATCCGCATCAAACCCGGCATGGCCGTTTTCGTTTTTATCGTCATTAAGGCACAGCACTCGCACTTTTTCGGAAAGTGCAATAACAAAACAAACGGTGCCTATTTTTGCGGTGAATGTGCTTATTGCCTGCTTAGGGCCGAAATCGGCATAAAACTTAGGCAAATCATAGCTTTTCATAACCGGCACATCGTTATAAACCGCATCACCCTCAAATCGGCGCGGATTTTCATCGCAGCACCAATCATGTGTTGCCGTTATCAAATAAACCGGCTTGCTTTTTTGAAGTTCATAAAGCTTTTTGCGAAATTCAATGTGTGAAATCATTTCACCGTCATTTGAAACATCGCCCAATATAAACACGGCATCCGTATCCGACTTTGCAATATCGGCAAATGCAGCATCTGTGATTTCCGCCGTTTCGGCAAGGCATTTTTGATCTGACCCGGAGCGCAATTCATAGGCCTTGCCGCAAGTGCCGAGGGATTTTGAATAATAATGAGTATCTGCAATAAAAGTTATTTTCATAAAACCACCGTTTTAAAATACAGGATTCAAAATTGAAAAATACAATTTTAAAAATTCAATTTCAGCCGTTCGTTTTGCCAAAAATAAAAGCAGCAGGCGGCGCAAAGCACCTCCTGCCGAACACTTAAAAACAATCAATCGTTTGCGGCAACAGATTCCGACACTTCGTTTTCTGCGCCTTTTTCGGATTTGAGACGTGCACGCCTTTCCATAATTTCCTTCATCATTTGGCGATGACCGTCGCCAGTAATGTTATAGAAATGCATCGGCACAAGCATAAGCAAATAGCCTATTGCCGGCACAAGAGTTGTAAGCAAAAACAGAGCCATATTGGTTTGCGCATTTTGCACCAAAGAGCCCTCTGTGTGCTGCATATAGCCGGTTATACCAAGAATTGCAAGGCCGATTGAGGATGAAAACGTGTTTTCGATTTTGCCCGTAAAGCTCATGATAGAAAGCATAATGCCCTCAACACGAGTGCCTGTTTTCCATTCGATATAATCAACGGTTTCCGCTTCCATTTCCTTTTGAATAAGATTTTTAAATTCAAGCGGAATTGCAGTAAGTCCTGTAAAGAGCACAACAATTATGCCTACGAAAAGTGAAACGCTTGTTCCCTCCGGCTTCTTCATAAGCCCATTATAGCAGGTTACCGCAAAAAGCACATGCAAAATTATAGCGGCAACGCAGCAGCCCTGATAAAACTTCTTGCTGTCTGCCTTTTTACCGAGAGATTCGATGATTTTGGGAACGAGTATTCCCGCAAAAAGGAAGCCGGGAAACTTAACAACATCAATAAAAATATTATATTTTCTGTTGAACATAAGATCGGCAACAAAATAAAACGAAACCTGCTCTGCAATTTTGCAAATAACAAAAAAGACATTTCCTAAGAAGAGCATGAGCAAAGGTCTGTTTTTAAACAGCAGTGCGAAACAATCCTTAACGGCAGGCACATCTTCCTTGTGCTCTGCCCTTTCCTTGGTGTTTTTATAAGTTAACCTTGTTAAAAACACAATTCCTATTGCCGAAATAATTGCCGAGGTAAGATACGCCTGCGGTGTGTGATCCTTGAAATAAGGCAACAGTGCCGCACCTGCAACGAAAACCTGCGGCAGCGCGCCCAAAACGGAGCGTACGATTGAGCTTACTCCGAAAAGCTTGGTGCGCTCTATTCCGCTTGGCGTGATTGAAAACGCAAGCGCACCCATCGGAATATCAAACGCCGTGTAGGTTACATCAAGGCCAACAAAAAGGATAGTGGTATAAATAATGTTAAACAGCGGCGATGCATCTGCGCTGCCGATAAAAAACAGTATCATAACAAGTGAAACAAAAAGCGGTGCCCATTTGATATAGGGGCGCATTTGCCCGTCCTTAGTTCTGGTTTTATCAACTATAACGCCCATAATCGGGTCGTTTATTGCATCAAAAATTCCGCAATAAAGCCTGATTTGCGCCGCCACGCTCATTGGGTCTTTAAGCTTTTTGAAAAGCACATTTGTTAAAAAGAAATTTATGTATTTTGACGAGGTCATGCTTGTGTTCATTCCCTGTGCGCCGCGGCCCACCGCATATGAAAGCGTTTCGCGCCAGGTTAAATAAGTTTCCTCGCCAACATCCTTTTTAATAATTTTACTGTTTAAAAAATCGTTTATTTTGCCCATTTAATTTTTTTCCTTGCCTTTCGGCTGCAATATTTTTATAGCGGATTTTAAAACCGCACACACCGCAGGCAGCCTCAGCGATGCACAATAACAGCTAAAGCTTATTTTTGCAAATTGCTTTATATATGCTGCTTATTTAATCTTTGTGATTTTGTTTTTTTTAACGAAATAAACATTATCGGCAATATCCATCATTGCCTTATCGTTCATGGAATCCGTGTAAAAATTCTCTATATGCATTCCGGGAAAAACCTCGTTAAAAATTTTAACCTTGTTTTCAAGAAAGCAAAGGCGCTTAAATTTACCCGTTTCCTTATCAATGCTGGAGCCGACATAATGCTTTATGCCGATTCTTTTTGCTATTTCATCAAGCAAAAAATCTGTTGAGCCGGAAACTATAATATCGCTTTCTTTTTGCACTTTCTTATACCACGGCTTTATCTTGTGCTCGTTTTTATTCCAAAAATCAACAACGGCGGCAGAAATATCGCCGATTTTAACATAATACCCTTCCAAAAAGGAAGCATATGCACCAATCGCCTCTTCAACAGTAAAAAGATGCAGTGCATCCTTTGCGGCAATCCACAAAAGCTTTGGAATATAGCGCCAAATTCTTACATCACGGCGCACAAAATAAAGAATGAAATCCACAAGAGTTTCGCCGTCATAAATAGTGTTATCAAAATCATAAACATTAACGTTCATAATACTACAGTCCGTTTTTCAAATCAAAGTAAAGATTATGAGAAAATTTAATAAAAAATAAAATTTTTCATAGTTTAATATTAGCAAACTCCAAGCACAAAATCAACAAAAAATTAGCATTCTAAAAACAAAAGCGGCTTGCCGGTTTTAAAGCAAAAAAATTACAACTGCATAAATTATTTTGTTAATTTTTTATCAAATCTTGACATTCGGGCAAACTACATATATATTAGAATAAGTATATTTAAATAAAGGAAGGCAGCCTAAACTGCCAAAACGGTAATTGAAAAATGAAAGAAAAATCCATTAAAACCGATGTTGTAATAGTCGGCAGCGGAGTTGCGGGGCTTTTTGCCGCACTGTGCCTGCCTAAGGATAAAAACGCTCTTGTTATCACCAAAGAGGATCTCAAAGAATGTGATTCATATTTGGCTCAGGGCGGTGTTTGCGTGCTTAAAAACATTGATGATTTTGAATGCTATTTTGAAGACACAATGAAAGCAGGCCATTATGAAAACGATCCCGAAAGCGTTAGGGTTATGATTGAATCATCGCCCGATGTTATCGGCACGCTGGTTAAGCTGGGTGTTGACTTTGACACTAATAACGGCGGCGATTTCAACTACACAAGAGAAGGAGCTCACAGGCAAAACAGGATTTTGCATCATAAGGACGAAACCGGCAAAGAAATCACGGCAACCCTGCTTGCAATTGCAAAAACCAAGAAAAACATCACCTTTGTTACAAACACAACGATGATTGATATTATAGAAAAAAACAACACCTGCTACGGCATAGTTGTGGAAGACGCAAACGGCGAAAGAAGCGCAATTTTTGCAAGAGATGTTATTTTGGCAACGGGCGGCATAGGCGGTTTGTTTAAAAACTCCACCAATTTCCCGCACATCACGGGCGATGCCTTTGCAATTGCACTTAAGCACAACATTGAGCTTAAAAATATAAACTATATTCAAATTCATCCCACCACGCTTTACAGCAAAAAAAGCGGACGGCGCTTTCTTATCAGCGAAAGCGTAAGAGGCGAGGGTGCAATTTTGCTTAACGAAAACGGCGAAAGATTTACGGATGAGCTTCAACCCCGCGATGTTGTTACAAACGCCATTTGCAAGGAAATGGAAAAATTCGGCACAGACCATGTTTATCTTACCCTGCCGACGATGACAAGTGAAGAAGCCGCACAGAGATTCCCAAACATTTTTGAGGAATGCATGGAAGAGGGCTATGATATAACGAAAGACAAGGTGCCCGTTACACCCGGCCAGCACTATATGATGGGTGGAATTAAAACAGACATAAACGGCTGCACATCCATGCGCCACCTTTATGCGGCAGGCGAAACGGCCTGCAACGGAGTGCACGGCAGAAACAGGCTTGCATCAAACAGCTTACTGGAGAGTCTTGTTTTTTCAAAGCGAGCAGCCGATTTAATTGCAGGCGACGATTCTGAAAAGCCGCAATATGAGCCTGAAATTGATTTTGCCGCAATGCCGCCGAAGGCAGAGCGTGAAAATGAATTCAAAAACATTATCATGGCCGAAATCAAACGAAAGGATCCCAAATTCTATGATAAATGGTGTAACAATGAAAATCAATGTTGACGATTATATCATCAACACTCTTAAAGAAGATATCACAAGCGAGGATGTTTCAACAAACGCCGTTATGCCCGAAAGCAAGCAGGGAAAGGCAGAGCTTATCTGCAAAAGCAGCGGCATAATCTGCGGCCTTGGCGTTTTTGAACGCACATTCACACTGCTTGACGAAAATGCAAAATTTGAAACAAGCGTTAAGGACGGCGATTTTGTTGAAAAAGGAATGCTGCTTGGCGTTGTTTACGGCGACATCAGAGCACTGCTTTCCGGCGAACGCACAGCGCTAAACTATTTGCAAAGAATGAGCGGAATTGCCACAATAACCAAAGAATATGCCAAGGAGCTTGAAGGCACGGGCACAACTTTGCTTGACACAAGAAAAACAACGCCGAATATGCGCCCGTTTGAAAAATATGCCGTAACCGTAGGCGGAGGCAAAAACCACCGCTACAATCTTTCCGACGGAGTTTTGCTTAAAGACAACCACATAGGAGCAGCAGGCTCCGTTACAAAAGCGATTAAGGCCGCAAAAGAATATGCGCCATTCGTAAGAAAAATTGAAATTGAAACCGAAACCTTTGAGCAAGTGCAAGAAGCTGTTGAAGCAGGAGCAGACATTATTATGCTTGATAACATGAGCACCGCACAAATGGCAAAATGCGTTAAATTTATTAACGGCAGAGCACAAACGGAATGCAGCGGAAATGTTACCAAAGAAAGGCTTAAAGAAATTGCCGCCACCGGTGTGGATTTCGTTTCATGCGGTGCGCTTACTCACTCGGCACCCATTATGGATGTAAGCCTTAAAAATCTTGTTCCAATTGAATAAATGATAATTATTTTTTGATTTAGCGGTAATAAGCAAATAAATATTACGGAGAATCAATATGAAAAAATGTGTTAAACATTTTGCGCAAGTTCTTTATTCAATCTTATCCGCCGTTTCGGCAACGGTTGCTTTTTATTTGATAAGCGGATTAGCATTAAGAAATTTCACGCAGGATACAGGCCTTACGGTATTAGACATAATCACCGCCATTTTGGCACTTATTTTTAATTTGCTTTTCGGACTGCACTTCTGCGACAAGCTTACAAAAGCAGGATACATAATACAATTTGCTTTTTTGTTGGCAATAACGGCAGTTTCCGTTTATTTTGAGGGAACTTATTGGGTTTATATATGCATGCTTTTAAACCCTGTTTATTCCTTTGCCAAAGATGCGATTTGCAGCATGAACACAGAGGCAAACAATTCTGCAGCACTTGATGCGGTGCTTGCCTTGGCTTCATCTGCTTTGCCGGGCTTATTTATGTTTTTAGGCTCAAAAGCGGCAAAGAAAAAAGCATAGCCGCCGCAACAGCATAATATATTTAAATCAGCACAAATAAAAAAGCCATTATCATTTTGCATTATGCAAATGATAATGGTTTTATTTTTTATCATAATAATTTGAAACACCTGCAACACAAAAGCATTCGGCAATCCAAATAAATACCGAATATGCTTAATTTTTTTTGCCAAAATATAAAATTTTGCCAACACTCTGCCGAGAAAACTTGGCAAAAGTGTTGGCATTGCTTATTTTCCCCGAAGCACACGGGGAAATCAAATATTAAAGCTTTTCTTTATGCCGAATAAAACTGCAACGCTTTGCTAAATAAGCGCAACACCGTTTGCATCAGTGTTAATTTTACCCGTCAAAATCATAATTCCCTCAACAAGAGCCCAAATTCCTATTGCAACAGGACCAATGCCGAAAGCGGCTGCGCCCAAAAGAGAAACCACAAGCTGAATAATTGCTTTTGTTGTGAACCCCAAATAAAAATTATGAATTCCCAAGGTTCCCAAAAAGATTGCCAACAAGCCTGCAGTCAATTTTGATTTTTGAGCAACCGGTGCTGCGGTGGGTGTAACCGGGGGGGTGCAGCTCCGGGAGCTTGGGCACCGAGTGCAGCTCCGCAAGCGGAACAATTGAGTGCATTATCTGGGTTATTAAGGCCACAATTTGGACAATACATATACATACCTCCGTTATTATATATTTGGACATCTGCCCGCATTATTAAGTACAAAACAATGCATTGTGAATTATCAATAAAAATTTATTACAAATTCAAATATGTTTTGTTAATTTTATCTTAACAAATAAAACACAAGCTGTCAATACATATTTTAGGATTTGTCAATAAATTGTCAATATACATAACGGACGGAATATAAAAACGCTTAAATGTGCCGCAAATTCCGATTATTTCAAGATTTATCTGCAATCTGCCTTAACAGACACTTTGCTTTTAATTTAGGAAACAGAGCCGGTTTACAAAATCAAAGAGTAACGCCGCTTTTAAAAATTGCGATTTCACGAATACCGTTTATTTCATTTTTTGTTTGCAAGCCGCAAGCCGTGCGCAAAATCAGAGCAAAAAGTTGATTTTCTTTGCCGGACTGAGCATCATAATCTACCCAGTTGCTTTTTGCCGCAGCCAAAGCCGAATTTGAAGAAATTTTAAGTGTAGGCACCGGTGCGCCGAGCGGAGTGCCTCTGCCTGTTGTAAACAAAATCAAATGGCATCCGGCCGCACAAAGATTGGTTGCCGCCACTATGTCGTTTCCCGGGCCGGCAAGCAAATTAAGCCCCGGCGTGCAAGCTGTATCTCCGTAATCAAGCACGGCAGTTACCGGCGCCGTGCCGCCTTTTTGAACACAGCCGAGTGATTTTTCTTCAAGAGTGGTAATGCCGCCGGCCTTATTTCCCGGCGATGGATTTTCGCTTATCGGCTGATTATGAGCAATAAAATAGCTTTTATAATTGTTTATAAGATCAACAGTTTTTCTGAAAACAGTTTCGTTAACGCAGCGATTCATCAGCAATTGCTCGGCGCCGAACATTTCCGGCACTTCCGTTAAAACGGCAATGCCGCCCATTGCAGTTAATTTATCTGCTATTTTACCACAAAGCGGGTTTGCCATTATGCCGGATAAGCCGTCGCTTCCGCCGCATTTCAAACCGATTCTAAGTTTTGAAGCAGAAACGGCAATTCGCTTATCCTCCGCCGCAACGGCACTGAGCTCGCTTATGATTTTTTTGCCGCACGCTATTTCATCATCGGCATCACGGCAATTCAAAAAGCGTATTCTTTTTGAATCATAATCACCGAGTTTCTTTTTAAATTCCGCAATATTATTGTTTTCACAGCCAAGCCCAAGAACAAGCACGCCGCCTGCATTTGGATGCTTCACAAGCCCGGCAAGCACCTTTTGCGTGATTTCTAAATCGCTGCCAAGCTGGCTGCAACCATAAGGATGAGTAAATGCAAAAGCACCCGTTTCCCTTGCAATGGAATTTGCAATTCCGTTTACGCAGCCTACTGTTGGCACAATCCAAATATCATTTCTGATTCCTATATCGCCGTTTTTGCGCACAAAAGCATTTATTTGCGGCGCCTGCTGTGCTGCCAAAGGTTTTATATCGGGCGAATATTCATAGCTTTTTAAACCGGATAAGGCGGTTTTTAAATTATGGCTGTGCACATGCTCTCCGATTTTTATATTTGCACATGCAACGCCTATAGGAAAGCCATACTTAATTACAAATTCGCCTTTCTTTATGTTTTCGGTTGCATATTTGTGCCCGTTTTCGAGGCACACTTTAACATTATCGTTTTTGTTGATTAAAACATACTCCATTTTATCGCCTCTGCCAAACCGCAAGAATTCATTTTATCTTCGCACTCATAAGCCTTTTTTTCAAGAAAGCTTAAATCGGCGCCCCATAAATCTTTATTCAAAAGAATTTCATGAATATCGTTATTCTTTATAAACTGCACTTTTTCCGGATCATCTTGCGGACTTTCGTTTTTATAGTATTTCAAAAGGCACACAAGCGAAAGCACAAGCGGAGCGGGAACTGCTTTGCTTGCATTAAAATAATCAAAAACAATCGGCAGCACCCGTGCTGAATATTTACTGATTGAATTAAGGGCAATCGACCGCCACATATGCCTTATGTAAGGATTTGAAAATCGTTCAAGCACGGCTCTTGCAAATTCATCTGCCTGCTTATTATCCGAAAGGGTCGGCAAAATGCAATCAAAAAGGCAGCAGTTTAAAAATCTTGAAAGAAGCTCATTTTCAAGGCTTTCACGCACTGTTTCAACTCCGAGCAATAATGACGGGAAAACAAGCGAAGTGTGCGCACCGTTTAAAATACGAACCTTCATTTTTTTATACGGGGCAATATTCTTTGCCCACACAACATTCACACCTGCTTTTTTTAGCGGAAATTCATCTTCATAATTTCCCTCTATAACCCACAAATGATAAGGCTCTGCCGTGTTTAGAAGATCATCTTTTTTGCCTATCTCAGCAAAGATGCTATCTGCTTCTTCATGGGGATAGCCTGTTACGATTCTGTCCACAAGCGTGGAGCAAAAATGATTTTCATTTTCAATCCACTGCAAAAATCCGCTTTCCAGCCCCCATAACCTTGCATATTTCAGCACACAATTTTTAAGTTCTTTTCCGTTTTCATCTATCAATTCGCAGGCAAATATCACAAATCCGGGTAAGGCCTTGGCGTATCTTTCATATAAAAGCCTTGCCAGCTTTGCCGGAAAGGCTTTTGGCGGCTTATCGCAGAATTTGCAGGTTGCATCAAATTCTATGCCTGCTTCGGTTGTGTTTGAAACAATAAATTTCAGATTCGGATTTTCGGCAAGAGCAATAAACGAATCAAAATCCTGATAAGGATTTACGGCACGGCTTATTGAATGAATTTCTTGCCTCTTATTTATTTCTTTTCCGTTTTCAATGCCTCTTAAAAACAAATTATAAACACCCTGCTGCCCGTTTATTTTTGCAACAGCTTTTGAATCCGTAGGAGAAACAACAACAATTTTTCCGCCATACAAATTCTTTTTATTCATTTCATCCACAAAGCAATCCACAAAGCCTCTGAGAAAATTTCCCGTGCCGAATTGCAAAATTGTTTCATTCATATTTTCATCTCCGATTTTTGCCGATGCCGAATAAACAAAGCCGTATTTCACCGCATTTTAAGACAGCCGGCGCCCAAACTTTATTCACGGCGCAGATAAAATATAGCACAGCAATCCTGATTTGTCTACATATAAAAGCGCAAAAAAGCAGGCAGCGAGTATTATTCGCCGCCTGCAAAAAGCATCAATATTCAATGTTATCGGTTGTTATATATTTTACTCCAAGTGAGGAAAGGCGTGAAACGGCTTCGGGGTCATCCACCGTCCAAGCACCCGTTGTTAAACCGGCATCAACACATTTTTTTATGATTTCATCAGTGTTTTCCTCTTTTTTGTAGTTGAAATCTATGCCGCAATCGCCGCCGATTTCAAGAGCTTTTTGTATATCCTCTTCCGTTATCTTTTGCACAATATACCAGCACGGAGCATCCGTAAGCTTTCGCATTGCCTGCAAATTTTCATATTTAAATGAAATAAACACGGGCTTTAATTCGGGATAAACAGAAAGCAAATCAACAATTTCATCATAATGCTCTGTGTTGTTTGCGCCCTTAAGCTCAATAACGGGCACCATGGAATATCTGCTGCAAATATCAAGATATTCATGCAATGTGCAAATTTTCAAATTGCTGTAATTATCAACATTAACACCGTTATCAACATTTTCCTGCAAAAGCTCATCAAGAGTTTTCTTTTCTATTTTAGATGCGCCGTCCGTCATTCGATACGTGTTAAAATCGTGGTGAATAACCCAAGTGCCGTCTTCGGTTCTGTAAACATCGCACTCTGTGCCGTAAAAGCCTGCCTTGCCGGCCTCTTCAAATGCAGGAGCCGTGTTTTCCGGAGCAACCGCCCTGAAGCCTCTGTGCGCCACAAGATTAACATCCTCTGCGGTTTGATAAACAGTGTAATCCGCTGTTTTGCAATATTGATTAAGAGCCACAAGGCCTGCCGCAACCACAAGCAAAATAAGCGCAAGCAGCACACTGAGCACAATAATCAATATTTTTTTCTTTTTACTCATTTTCTTTTTGGCAGTGTTATTTTCACTCATTGCCGTTATCAACTCCGTTTCTTGAATTTTCCGCATTGGGGAATTTTAAAATTCGCCCCGTGTCGGCCACAAACCGACCGTCCTCCCATCTGCCCTTAACCCCTTTGGCAGACATTCCGATTTGGAAATGAAGTTGTGCTATACCGAAATCGATGCTTTTATCCGAATACGGCTCATCCACATAAGCGGAAACAACGCCGTTTTCATACCTGAATTTAACCGGGCGGCGATTTACCGAGCTTGGCGCCTTTTCAACCTGCTGCATGGCATAGACTATTTCCGGAGTGATTTTTTCATCACAAAACTCAAACATTTTTTGATATGGCTTACTGTTTTTGTGTGTGGCAGAATAAATCATTTTTTCCTTGATACTTAGCTTTTCAGAAACATTGCCGATTGCAATAACGCAATAAAGGCGATGCCCTTTTGGCAAATCAAGCTTTTCAAGCACTTTGTTTTCATTATAGCTGCCAACCCAGCAGGTGCCAATGCCGTGATAAGCGCATTGCAGCACAATGGTTTCGCCGTAATATCCGCAAGCCTGCCTTGCCGGTATTGTATCCGGCCCGCAAACAGCAATCAAGCTCATCATACCGGATTGCAAATTAAAAGCAAAGCGTGCATCATCAATAAAAACAAAATCCAGCCCTGCCTTTTCATTTACATAATCAACAAGCTCGGAAATAAGCTGCTTAACATCATCATCAAGCGCTCTTGGTTTAAACGCACGCCTTGAGCGGCGTTTGTCTATAGCAATCAAGTATTCTGCATTTGTCATTATTTATTTTCCCCAGTTTTCTATAACCGAATTAAGCCTTTCATACTGCTTTGTGGTGATATTATCGGGCTTTAAAACAAGAATTCGTTTCATTGTAATTGTTTGATTAACAGTCCACACGGAAAGCTTGTAGCCGTTTTCGTGAAGAAGCTTTGAAAGTGTGCCGCTTGCTCCGGTGAAATTGCAGTTTATTCCAACCGCACCCGTTTCATCAAGAATTTGCAGCAGCTTTTTTTGATAATCCTCGCCGAAAATCTTAAAGCGAGAAGGCTGATAATTTAAATAGTATTCCATATCGCAGCAGGCCGAATCCTTTACCGCCTTAACATCCGGCTGGCTGATACCTGTTAAAAACGCTCTGTCAAGCAAATTATATTCCACAAGCAAATCATGAAGGGCGTTTAAAGTGCGTGTTTCCTTGATATCAAGATTTATAAGGCATGTGCCGCCTTGAAGCAGCTTAAAAGCATCTGCAACAGGCACTCCGTCACTGTTTGTTACCGCAATATCATGATTCATAACAAGTGTTTTATCCGGCCTTTGGCGAATATCAATTTCCATAACGGCAACATTGTTATCAAGAGCCGCCTGAACAAATTCAAGAGAATTATCCTCTGCGCCGAGAGAACCTGTGTGAGCGGTGACGGTGAAACCATCCACAAATTTCAGAGTCCTTTCATCATAGGATTTAGTGATGGCGTATGTTGCAACCCCTGCAACAAGCGCAACAGAAACAAGGAATGCCGCCACTTGATAAGAAAAATGCTTTGCCCAAGTGGGAGTCATATTTCTTTTCAGAAACTTCTTGAATTTCTGCCACTTTGATATTTTGTTTTCCATAATTACCCCTTAAAATTTCCCCTGAAAGCACAAAAGGGCATTAAACATTCGCCGTTTAATGCCCCTTGTTAAATAATCAATCCTGTTTGCTGCCCGAGTAGTTAGGAGCTTCTTTGGTGATATAAACATCGTGCGGATGGCTTTCAACTAAGCCTGCACCTGTTATCTTTATGAACTTTGCATTTGTGCGAAGCTCTTCAATGCTGTGGCAACCTACATAACCCATACCGGAGCGAAGACCGCCCATCATTTGGAATACGGTGTCGCCTACAGGTCCCTTATAAGGCACACGGCCTTCAACGCCTTCCGGAACGAACTTCTTGGTGCCGTTTTGGAAATATCTGTCTGCCGAGCCTTTGTTCATTGCGCCGAGAGAGCCCATGCCGCGATAAACCTTAAACTGACGGCCCTGGTAAATTTCCGTGTCTCCGGGTGATTCCTCACAGCCCGCAACAAGAGAGCCTACCATAACAACGCTGCCGCCTGCGGCAATAGCCTTAACGATTTCGCCGCTGTATTTAATACCGCCGTCTGCGATAATCGGAATACCGTATTTATCTGCCATTTCGGCACTGTCATAAATAGCGGTGATTTGCGGAACGCCGATACCTGCAACAACACGGGTGGTGCAAATTGAGCCGGGGCCGATACCAACCTTAACGGCATCCGCACCTGCTTTTATGAGAGCCTCTGTTCCCTCTGCAGTGGCAACATTGCCGGCGATAAGAGAAATGTGCGGAAAAGCATTTTTAACCATTTCAACAGCCTTGAGAATATTTTTTGAATGGCCGTGAGCCGAATCCAAAATAAACGCATCAACCTGAGCATCGGCCAAAGCCTTAGCTCTGTCCAGCATATCATTTGTTACGCCGATGGCAGCTGCGCAAAGCAATCTGTCTTTAGAATCACGAGCCGTGTTCGGATATTTAAAGCTTTTTTCAATATCCTTAATTGTTACAAGGCCTGTGAGCTTGCCGTTTTTATCAACAAGAGGAAGCTTTTCAACCTTTGATGCCATAAGCACTTTTTTTGCCTCTTCAAGAGTCATGCCTGCAACACCTGTTACAAGCTTATCCTTAGGAGTCATAACAGAAGCGATTTTAACGGAATAATCGCTCATAAATCTCATATCTCTGTTAGTTAAAATACCAACCAATGTGCCGTCTTTTTCGCAAATCGGAACGCCGCTGATTCTGTATTTGCGCATCAAATTTTCCGCATCAAGTGCGGTGTTTTCAGGTGAAAGATAGAAAGGATCGGTAATAACACCGTTTTCGGATCTTTTAACCTTATCAACTTCCGTTGCCTGATCCTCAATGGTCATATTCTTATGAATAACGCCGATACCGCCCTCACGAGCAATTGCAATTGCCATGCCGGATTCGGTTACGGTATCCATAGCGGAGGTCATAAGCGGAATATTAAGCTTGATATTCTTTGTAAGATGAGTTGAAAGATCAACCTCATTTGGAAGAACATCACTTTCCGCAGGGATAAGGAGCACATCATCAAAGGTGAGCCCTTCTTTAACAAATTTAGCGCCGTATTCGCTCATATAGTCTTCCTCCAATATATAAAATTATTTTATTTATAATAGCACAATTGACCGCCTGTGTTCAAGTATTATTTTTGAACAGCTGCAATGATTTTTTGAACAGTGGCATCAACACTGCTTTTGCAGCAATCAATAACCGCATCTGCATATTTTTCATAAAGCGGCAGCCTTTTATCATACATTTGGCGCAACGTTTCGCCTTTTTCAAGAGCAATTCCCCTGCTGCTTAAATTATTTATGCGCTTTTGCATTTCTTCAAAGCTTAAATGAAGATAAATAACCTTGCCCGTTTTCTTTAAATGATTCATTGCCGCATCGCTGTAAACAACGCTGCCGCCCGTTGCAATAACCGTGCCCGCTATATCAAGCGAAAGCACGGCATTTTCCTCTGCTTTTTTGAAGTATTCAAGGCCGCTGTCGTCAATTATCTGTTGCAGGCGCTTACGCTCTCTGCTTTGGATCAGCAAATCGGTGTCAAAAAAATTTTTAAGCAAAAGCTTTGCGGCAAGAACTCCGCAGGTGGATTTGCCCGCACCGGGCATGCCTATTAAAATTATATTTTCACTGTTTATTTTTTCCGTCATTTCTTTTTCACTCCTGCCTTTTTGCAAATATCCGAAAGGCGGCAAGAATCGCATTTGGGGTTTCTTGCCGTGCAAATATCTCTGCCGAAAAGAACAATTCTGTGGCAAAAATCAGAGCTTTCCTCTGCAGGAATTATTTTTTTAAGAGCAAATTCAATTTTTTTAGGGTCTTTTTCCGCCACAAGGCCAAGCCTGTTTGTGATTCTGATGCAATGCGTGTCTACCACAATTGCCTCTTTGCCGTAAATATCGCCCACTATTAAATTTGCTGTTTTTCTTCCCACTCCCGGCAAGGTAAGCAGCTCATCAATATTATCCGGCACCTCGCCGTTATAATCAGCAAGAATTTTTTTAGCCATGCCTACGATGGATTCGGCTTTGCTTTTGTAAAAGCCGCAGGAATAAATATATTTGCCCACCTCAACAGGATCGGCATTTGCAAAATCCTCTATAGTTTTATACCGTTTAAACAATGCAGGGGTAACAAGATTTACCCTTGCATCGGTGCACTGAGCCGAGAGGCGCACAGCCACCAAAAGCTGAAACGGAAATTCATAATCGAGCGAGCAAACAGCATTCGGATACATTTCTCGAAGCGTGTTTACAGCCGCAAGTGCTCTTTCTTTTTTAGTCAATTTAATTGCCTTTCTGCGCCGCATAATTTAAAGCGGCAAAAAACTATTTTTTACCTTTAATTTTATCCCAATAAGCCTTAAATGCCTGCTCGTTTTTATTTTCACCGGGCACATAATACTTTTTGTTTTTTATGGCATCCGGCAAATATTGCTGCTGCACCCAGTGATTTTCAAAACTGTGGGGATAAACATAAAACTGCCCCTTAACCGCTGCATCTTCGCCGTCGAAATGCTTGTTTTGCAAATTTCTCGGCACAGAGCCGCAATTTCCCTGCTGCACATCCGCCATTGCCGCATCAATCGCCGCCTCGCCCGCATTGCTTTTAGGGGCCGACGCAACAAGAATAACGGCATCTGCAAGCGGAATTCTTGCTTCGGGCAATCCAACCATCATTGCGGCATCCACCGCTGCTTTAACAATCGGAATTATCTGCGGATAAGCAAGCCCCACATCCTCGCAGGCACAAACCATTAAGCGGCGGCATGCAGACGGCAAATCCCCCGCCTGCAAAAGCCTTGCAAGATAATGCAATGCGGCATCGGGATCCGATCCGCGCATACTTTTTTGATATGCCGAAATTATATCGTAATGCTCATCGCCCTCACGGTCATACTTAATTGCGCTTGACTGAGTTAATTCTGCCGCAAGCTGTGCCGTAATATGCTTTTCGCCGTTTTCCGAGCGGCATGAGAAAAAACAATTTTCAACACTGTTCATCGCTTTGCGAACATCGCCGCCGCAACCTGCCGAGATTCTTGCAACCGCATCATCATCAACCAAAACGGCAGTTTCATTTTCCCGTGCCAAAATATCAAATCCGCGGCGCACGGCAGGAGCCACATCGGCAGCCGAAACACTTTTAAATTCAAACACTGTTGAGCGGGAAAGAACGGCGGGATAAATATAGAAATAAGGATTTTCCGTGGTGGAGGCAATCAATGCAATTTTTCCGTTTTCAATATATTCAAGCAGGCTTTGCTGCTGGCGCTTATTAAAATACTGAATTTCATCAAGATAAAGCAGCACACCGTTTGGAGTTTCAAAAGTATCAAGCCTTGAAACAATATCCTTAATGTCCTTTGTTGAGGCATTTGTGCCGTTTAACCTAAACAATGTGCGATTTGTGCGCTTAGCAATAATTGAAGCAACGGTTGTTTTGCCTGTGCCCGACGGGCCGTAAAAAATCAAATTCGGAATATTGCCGCTTTCAATCATATTATAAAGCGGCTTTCCGGGAGCAAGCAAATGGCGCTGACCCACAACTTGAGAAAGCTCTTGCGGCCTTATTCTTGAAGCAAGCGGATCATTCATTCGTTTTGCCCTCCTCTTTCATTTTATCTGAGGCTGCCTTTGAAAAAGCACAGCCGCAAAAATTTTGGCGATAAAGATTATATTGCCTTGAAAGCTCTATAGAGCGCTTATAGCCCTCTTTTTTTTTGAAATCCGACGGAAGCCATGCCACGCCGTATTTTTCCGCAACATCATAACCTATTTCATTTATCTTTTGCGAATTTTTCAAAGGGCTTATGGAAAGCGTGGTGCAAAAATAATCAAAGCCCTTTTCCTTTGCAAGCTTTGCCGTTTCTTCAAGCCTGAGGCGGTAGCACCTAAAGCACCTTTCGCCGCCCTCAGGCACGGCTTCAAGCCCGTGCGCTATGCTTAAAAATTCATTGTAATCATATTCGCCGTCTATAATACCGACTTCGTTTTCAAAAGGCATGCTTTTAAGCAACCTTTTTTCCTCTGCAAGCCTTTTATCAAATTCGGATTTAGGCGAAATATTCGGATTATAATAAAAAACGGTGATTTTAAAATACTTATTAAGATATTCAAGGCAGGCGCTTGAGCACGGAGCACAACACGCATGAATTAAAAGAGAGGGCAGAATCTGCTCTCTCTTATTATTTTCAATAATTGATTCTGTTTTTTTACTGTAATTGATTTTATTCATTTTATTTGCTTAAATAATTTTTCGGATTTATTCTTGTGCTGCCCACACGGATTTCAAAATGCAGGTGCGGGCCCGTTGAATTTCCGGTGCTGCCCGATTTTGCTATTTGCTGCCCCTTATAAACCGATTGGCCGGGCGAAACAAGAATTGAGGAGTTGTGGGCATAAAGAGTAAACACCTTTTCGCCGTTTGCATCTGTGCCGTGATAAATAAGCACATAATAGCCATAGCTGTAATCAAGCCTTTGCACACCTGCCACAACGCCCTTTTGCGCCGCAACAACCTTTGTGCCGGTTGAGCACGGAAAATCAATTCCGCCATGGTATCTGCCGTTGCTGTAATTCGGAAAACCTGCCGAAACAGTGTAGCAGCCGGGCACGGGATATGTCATATTATAAACCCCATCAGACTGAGCATACACATCAGTATTGTTGTATGAAACATTAGGTCTGTCGCTTCTGTTTCCGGTGGTAATATCTTTAACTTCATCAGCCGATATAACACCGTTCATTAAATCCTGCAACTGCTTTTCTGCCGCCGCCGTAAGCTGGGAATCTTCATTTCTGAATTCGGTATACATTCCCGTTTTGGCGGTAAGCACGGCAAAAAGCTGATCGCTTTCCGCACGATCCTGTGCAAGCATTATTTTTTTTGAAGCAATGCTTTCCTGAGTTTGGGTGAGCGTGTTTTGCTTATAAATAAGCTCATTTTGCTGAGAAAGCAAATAATTTTTAATATCATCAAGCTCTGATTTTTTTAAGCTTAAATCACTTTCCTGCTGCATTATTTGCGAAGTTTGCTCTTGAATTTCATTCATAAGCTGAGCATCGTTTTTTGAAACGGCCTTTATCATTTCATATCTTGTGAGAAAGCCCGAAATATCTTTACAGGTAAGCAAAGCGGTTAAAAGATTATAATCGCCGGAAATATAAATTGCACGCATTCTGATGCAATAAGCATCATATTTTGCCGCAAACTTTTTATTTAAATCATCAATAACAGCCTGAGCCTTATCAACCTCTTGCTGCAAAGCATCTGCCTGAGCCTGATTTTCATCTATTCCTGCCTGAAGGGTTGTTATATCCGCCTCAAGCTCTGCCACCTGCTCATCAAGCAAGGTAAGCTGTTTGTTTAAAATTCCTATTTTTGTATCAAGCGCATCTATGTATTCCTCTGTTTCCTTTGATTCTGCGGAAAGAGAGGCAATTTTGCTTTCAGCGTTTTTCAAATCCGCTTCAAGCAACGCTTTTTGTTCTTCAAGCTTTTTGAGTGCTTCTTGCTTTTTTTGTTCTTCTGTTAAGGTGGTTGTTTCCTGCTGCACTGCAGATGCTGCATCCTGTGCAAGCACGGCAGAGGAATTTGCCGCCGTGCATGTAAATGCACACACGATTGCCAGCGCAAGCGAAAGCGCTTTCTTTATTTGATTTTTAAAAAACATTTGCATCAGCGCCTTTGGTTTTATTTATTACGGCAGATAAAGTGCGGGATTCTTGCAATCAGAATATGAAGATCTTGGGGTGCGCACCTCAAAATGGCAGTGCGGACCCGTTGAATTTCCGGTGCTGCCCGATTTTGCTATCTGCTGCCCTTTTTCAACATGCTGACCGGCGGAAACAAGCCTTTCCGAATTATGGGCATAAAGCGTATAGACCGCTGCGCCGGAAGATGTTTTTTTATCATGTTTTATAACGATATATCTGCCATAGCTTCTGTAGTTACCGTTTCCATCATACAAATCGGTTGAAATTATAACCGTTCCCGATTCCGCTGCAACAACCTTTGATCCTGTTGGGCAACTGAAATCCGCACCGCTGTGCCCCGAATAGCCGTGGAACGGGCAGGTTATCTTTGTTTGAGACGGCACCGGATAAGTTAGGCTGATATAATTATTTCCTGATTGATTTTGCTGTGTTGTTGTGGTGGTTGCGCCACCGCCCGAATTGTTCTTTTTGGTGGTGGTTGGTGCGGCAGTTGTGGTTGGCGGATCATATCTTTTTTCTGCCTCAGCAATTTCGGCATCAATTTGCTCCATCGCTTTTTTATTATCTTCAAGATATTCCGTGTAATTACCGGTTTGTTTATTCAAGCTTGCAAGCAAATTGTTTGCCTGATTGCGTTCTTTGTCAAGCTCTGCCTTTTTATCGGCAAGGCTTTTTTGCTTTTCTTCAAGCTCAGGCACCTTTTCCTCAAGTGTTTTTTGAGTTTCGGAAAGCTTTAGCTGATTATCCTCAAGCTCTGCCTGCTTATCCGTTATTTCCTGCTGCGAATATTGAATGGTGCTGATTTCATCATCAATTGCAGAAAGCAAATTACCGTCCTGCCTTGAAATACGCTTTATCATTTCAAGTCTGGTCAGCAATTGAGAAATATCATTGCTGGTTAATAAAAACGCAAGTGTGTTTGTTTCGCCGCTGATGTATATTGCACGCATACGCTTTGCATACACCTCATAATTATCATCAAACTGCGCTCTTGCATCGTTCATTTGAGCAGACAGCATAACAATTTGCTCTTTTATATTCGCAATTTGAGTTTCATTATCCGAATATGTTTTTTTCAGCGTTTCAATTTGCTTTTTATCCGTTTCCGCCTCACTGCTCACCATATCATATTGTTGATTCAAATATGAGATTTTTTGAGTAAGTGTGTCAAGATACTCTTGAGTATCTTTAGATTTGGTGCCAAGCTCCGCAAGCTTGTTTTCGGCTTCTTTAATGCGTTGCTCGATAAGTGCTGCCTCTTGCTGCTTGCTTGCTGCAGAGGAATCTGCGGCCGGCACACTTATGCAAGAGCCGGATAAAAGAAAGAGTGAAGCCAACAGAACGCACACACTCTTTTTAAGCATATCAAATCGTTTCATCAGCTTCACTTCCCATTATATATTAAAATGATTTTTATGTAAATATTATTTACAGCATTGTAATGATAATTCTGACTATTAAATTTTTTAAAGATAACTCATAGGGTTAACACGATTGCCGTTTTTACGAACCTCAAAATGGCAGTGCGGACCTGTGGCATTACCTGTTTGACCCGAATAAGCAATAACCTGCCCTTTTGAAACGCTTTGGCCAACGCTTACGCATAAGGTGCTGTTGTGAGCATAAAGAGTTGAAAGCCCGTTGCCGTGGTCTATAACGATATAATGACCATAGCTGTAATTAAGGCTTTTTGCAATAACAACAACGCCGGAATCCGCTGCATGAACCGCTGTGCCGACCGGGCACGGAAAATCAACGCCGCCGTGGTATCTGCCGCTGCTGTAATTAGGATATCCCGCAGATATAGAGTGATAACTTGTGGGATAACCGAGCTGGCCCGTACCGGGTGTGTAATTATTATTGCCGGGCTTATTGGCACTGCTCGAATTAAGCGCTGCACTGATATCGGCATCAATTTGCTTGATTTCGTTTTCGTTTGCGGAAATAGCCTCTTGCATTTCGGCTTTATCGCTTTTCAAGCTCTTAATTGCCGAATTTGCCTTTGAAACCTCTGCATCAAGCTCCTGCTTTGATGAATTATAATCATTTATGGATGCTTGAAGATCGGTTTTGCGCTGAGTGAGGGTTTTCTTATCCTCTTCAAGCTTAAGTTTATCTTCTTCCATTTCCTGCTTTTGATTTTGAATCTCCTGCATCTTTTTCATAAGACTGTCAAGAGTGGCATTATCCTGCTTTGAAACGCATTTAACCATTTCCGAGCGTGTGAGCACGGAGCTGATGTCGCCGCTTTCAAGCAGCACCTCAAGAGTGGAAACATTGCCTGAAATATACATTGCACGCAAGCGCTGGCAATATTGCTCATAAATGCCTTTAAATTCTTTTTCCTTGGCATCTATTTCCTTTTGAGCCGCATCAATTTCAGACTGTGTTTTATCAATATCGCTTTGAACGGAATTTATTTCGTTTTGGATAGCTGTTTTGCTGTTCTCAAGATTATCAAGCTTGTCCTGCAAAAGATCAACTTTTTTAACAAGTTCGTTTACATAAGTTTGATTATTTGAAATATTATCTTCAAGGGCGTCCAGCTTCTTTTGCTGCTGTTCCAACTTAGACTGGATTTTTTCCTTTTCGCTTTTAAGGGAGGAAACGGATTGTGCCTCTGCCGCAAACGAGGTTGAAAAAATCATCAAACAACTGAAAAGAACGCAAAGAGCTTTTACAAACTTTTTAGAGCCCATTCCTTTCACTGCCTTCCTTATTAAGATATTTGCCCATTGAGAGCAGAGCACCGCCCACACCCGTTATAATTCCGATTGCGATAAAGATGCCGAGCATATACCATGCATAATCGGAAAACTTGAGTGCTTCAAGGCCGAGCGACGCAATCAAATCGCCGAATTGCTTAATGGCAAATTCATAAAATGCCCAAACAAGCCCAAGCGAAATAACGCCAGAAATAAAGCCCAAGATCATGCCCTCTACCACAAACGGCAGGCGCACAAATCCGTTTGTTGCGCCAACGGATTTCATTATGCTGATTTCAAGGCGCCTTGAATAAACCGTGAGCTTGATTGTGTTTTGAATAATGAACACGCTTATCGCAAGCAACACCGCAACAATAACAACGGAAATAACCTCAACGCCGTGCCTGATAGTTACAAGCTTTTGCGCCAAATCCTTATTTTCTCTTATTGTGTCTATATGCTGAAGCTGCTTAATTTGGCTTACCGTGGAATCAAACTGCGAAAGATCGTTTACCGTTACTTTATATGCATCCGGAAGCGGAATATCGGAGCTGATTTCCGTGAAAAACTTAGCCTGAGCCTCTTCCATTGTGTCAAGCTGCTCTTGCCAAGCCGATTCCTTTGAAATGAACTCAACATTCTTAATATTATCCATATTTTTAAGCGTTGTGCCCATTGTGTTTATATCGGCATCGGTAGTTCCGTCCTGAATATAAACCATAACAACATTTTCCTCTTCAATTCTGCCGAGGAGAGATTCTATATTAAGAAAAATCATTGATGCGCAACCGATAAGAACAAGGCAGCTCATCAAAACGCAGATTGATGCAATGCTCATCATTCTGTTTGACCATGTGTTTCTGAAGCCTTCTTTAAAAAGATATCTGAGACTTGAACCGTTCATTATTCCTCACCCCCGTCAGTACTTTCCTTTGCTTGTGTTGCAGGAGCCTCGGAATTATCCTGATTAGATTTATTATCGCTTTCTATTGAATCGAATATATCCTCAATATCGCTGCCGAGCTTAACATTTTCGTCAAAATAAAACATATCGGTGGTTTTTTGAGGCTCATCAGATTCAAATCTTGCAAGTGAGGGATCGGGAGTATCCGAAACAACCTCACCGTTCTTAATTACTATTACACGGCGGGGAAACGCACGCACAAGTGTATGCTCATGAGTTACCATAATAACCGTTGTGCCGCCGTTGTTTATCTTTGTGAGCATTTCAACTATTTCCTGGCTCATTTCCGGATCGACATTACCCGTAGGCTCGTCCGCAATAATAAGTTTGGGGTTATTTACAAGAGCCCTTGCAAGCGAAACACGCTGCTGCTCGCCGCCCGAAAGTTCATTCGGCATTGAGCGGGCTTTATGGGAAAGCCCAACAAGCTGAAGAATATAAGGCACGCGCTTTCTGATGTCTTTTTCCTTTGCGCCGATAACACGCATTGCAAATGCAACATTATCATAAACGCTCATTTTCGGAATGAGGCGGAAATCCTGAAAAACAATGCCCATTGTTCTTCTGTAATAAGGAACCTGTTTTTTCTTAATAGTGTCTGAAGAATAATCTCCGACGATAACCGTGCCGCTGGTTGGCTTTTCCTCATGCATAATAAGCTTTAAGAAAGTGCTTTTACCTGCACCGGAAGCGCCGACAACGAAAACAAATTCCCCGTCTTCTATCTTGATATTAACATTATTGAGTGCCTTGGTGCCGTTGCTGCCGTACACCTTGGTAACATCACGAAATTCAATCACTTTATAATTACCTCTTTTATTGACGGTTTGCTGATTGCAAAGCGCAAAACAGCGCACTTTAACATTTGCTCTTATATAATATAGCAAAACAATTTATAAATCAAGATGTAAATGTTGCTTTTTTGTAAATTATGTAATAATTTTGTAATCAACTAAAGGCAGGATTCTCAAGATTATTTACATTTTGCAGCGCAAAAAAATCGGCAGAGCCAATAATGGCACTGCCGATAAAATCAATATTTAACGGGGCTTGATTCCAGGTATTTATTAACCATAAGCGCAACCTTAAATACGATTGCATCATCGAATTCTCTAAGATCAAGTCCTGTAATTTTTTTAATTTTTTCAAGTCTGTAAACAAGTGTGTTTCTGTGAACAAAAAGCTTACGGCTCGTTTCGGAAACATTAAGATTGTTTTCAAAGAATTTTTGAATAGTAAACAAAGTTTCCTGATCAAGAGAATCTATTGAGCCGGCCTTAAACACCTCTTTAAGATACATTTCGCAAAGAGTGGTGGGAAGCTGATAAATAAGGCGTGCAATGCCCAAATTTTCATAGCTTGCAATAGGCTGCTCCGTATCAAAAACCTTGCCCACCTCAAGAGAAACCTGAGCTTCTTTAAACGAACGGGCAAGCTCTTTAACACCCGTTACACAGGTGCCTATGCCAACAACCGCATTGCAATAAAATTCCGTTGAAAGAGTATCACATATAGAGCGGGCAAGCTTTTCAAGATCTTTCATTTCAACATTCGGGCGCACTTCCTTAACAAGGGCAATATCGGTTTCATTAACATTTATAACAAAATCCTTTGCCTTATCCGGAAAGAAATTCTGAATAACATCAAACACGGAAACATCTGTTTTTTGCGGCACACGAATTATGAAAACAACTCTTGTGGCATCATTATTGAAATGAAGCTCACGGCTCTTGATATAAATATCTCCGGGAAGAATATTATCAAGAATAACATTTTTAACAAAATTAGATCTGTCAAACTTTTCATCGTTTGTTTGCTTAATTTGATTAAGAGCAATTGCAATAACATCTGCAAAATGCTTGCTCATATCATCCGTTCCCTCAAGAAAAACAGCATATTCGGGATGAACGGAATTGCCGAAAGCCTTATAGGTGCAGCCGTCAACACAGGTTTGCAGCCCCGCAAAAACACCTGCGGAAACAACGCCTTTTCTAACTTCTCCGATTTGGCCGAGTTCCGAACAGGCAATAACCGTGCCGCCCTCATCCACAACGCCGATATTACGATCAAGCGTATCTCTCATCTGATTTACAATGCCCTGAAACAGTCTGTTTGGCACGTTTATTCCCCCTATTGATAGAATGCCGAAAATATTGCACAAAAGCAAGTGATTTCTCTTGTTGATATTATACAATGTGCTTAAACAATTTGCAAGCATTTTATATAAAGTTTATCATATTTTTTGTTAAGATTGCACAAGCTAAAGAAAACAGCCGCCAAAAACCACAATATATTGTGTTTTAGCGGCTGTTTTTTACAATTTTTGCATATTTTTGATTTTCAAAATTTCTTCGTTTGAAAGATATTTACATTCTCCCGGCGCCAAATTCGGATCAAGCGGCAAATCACCCATTGCAATTCTTTTAAGAGAAATCACTTCACATCCCACTGCTGCAAACATTCGCTTAACCTGATGATATTTTCCCTGGCGGATAACAACGCATGCAACGGTTCGGCTGCTGTTTTCCGCCGAAAGAATTGCAGGCATACATTTCTCGCTGCCGATTTCAATTCCACAGGCAAACTTTTCAATTGCATCGCAAGGAAAAGGCTTATCAAGCTCTGCAATATATGTTTTTGAAATATGTTTTTTGGGGCTTAAAATATCGTGGGCAAAAGCGCCGTCATCGGTTATAAGCATAAAGCCGACGGTGTCCTTATCAAGCCGACCTGCCGGAAACAATCCATTGCGTTTCATTTCGGGAGGCAAAATATCAATAACCGTTTTTTCGGCCGTTTTTCTGCCATCAGTTGAAGAAATCACGCCCGGCGGCTTATTCATCATTATGTAGACAAATTTTTGAAAGGTAAGCTTTTCTCCGTTTACCTCAATGCAATCGCTTTGCTCATTTGCCTTTTCGGCAGGTGACAAAACCGCTTTGCCGTTTAAGTGCACACCGCCCTTTTTAAGAAGCGCACGGGCTTCGCTGCGGGTGATATTGAGCGAATGTGAAAGCAGCTTATCAATTCTTTCCATTTTTTAATCCTTATTATTTGAAAGCGGCTTCATAAAGCCGTTTGAAACAGACGACGAATAAACATCGCAACCTATCAGCTTGCCCGAGCAAACCAAAAGATCGGCATAGATGCAATCTCTGTTTTCATAGCCTTTATAATTTGTGATATTATAGGTGTAAACCGTTGCGGTTTGACCCTTATATTTTTCAAGATCAAATCCTTGCTGCTTTTGTATTTCATTATACTTAATATATGTATCATTAAACTGCGAAGGAATTTGAATCTCTTTTTCCTCGCACGGAGTTTTAAATTCCCAACCGAGCGAAGTTAAATACTGCTCTCTTGCAGAATCCGTTTCAAGCATAACGGAATTTGAAACACTGCTTACATGATTAGAATAAAAGGTTATGCAAATAACTACTATTCCGGCAGCAATCAAAATTAAGCCGAAAATAGTTTTTGGCTTTAATCTTAAAGTTAACATCTTCATAAAATCACCTAATATGATTTTATGATTTATTGCGGCAAAATATAATCCTTAATTGTATCAAGAAAAGAAATTTCGGCAAGCACATCCATTTTTATTCCGTTTTCCGTATATTCTCTGGAAAACACAACGCCGTTTTTTTCGAGCTCGCCAACGATTTTGCCCTGCGAAAACGGCAAAAGCAGCAACACACGCCTGCGCTTTTGCGGCAATGCCGCCTCTATTTCGGCAAGCAGTTTATCTGTGCCGTTTCCGTTTTTTGCGCTGATACAAACGCATTTGCCTATAACGGGAAAATCCGCCACATGCGGCACAAGATCGCATTTGTTCATAACGTTTATAACGGGCTTTTCGCCGCATCCGAGCGAAGCAAGCAAATCATTTGTTACCATAATTTGCTCATTACATTCCGGGCTTGACGCATCGCACACATTAAGCACAACATCTGCCCAAAGTGCTTCCTCAAGGGTGGAGCGAAAAGCATCCACCAACTTGTGCGGAAGCCTGCGAACAAGGCCAACTGTATCCACAAGCATAATATCCTCGCCGTTTGGCAAGGTCAATTTTCTTGCCGTTGGATCAAGCGTGGCAAAAAGCTTGTTTTCTTCAAGAACGCCTGCCCGAGTGAGGCAATTCATAAGCGTTGATTTGCCGACATTTGTATATCCGACTATTGCAACTGCCTGTGCACCGTTTTTTTGCCTGCGATCATGCATTGCAAGGCGGCGTTTTTCAAGCTTTTGCAAATTTTCGCTTAAATATTGAATTCTGCGCCTGATGTGGCGCTTATCCGTTTCAAGTTTTGTTTCGCCGGGGCCCCTTGTGCCAATTCCGCCGCCGAGCCTTGAGAGTGAGGTGCCCTTACCCGCCAGGCGCGGCAACGAATATTTGAGTTGTGCAAGTTCAACTTGAATTTTTCCCTCTGCAGAGCGTGCACGCTGTGCAAAAATATCAAGGATAAGCATTGTGCGATCCACAACCTTTGCATCTGCCGCATCCTCTATATTTCTTGCCTGCACGGGAGTTAACTCTCCGTCTGCTATCACAAGAGCGATTTCATTTGCGGCGCAAAACTCACGAATTTCCGCAAGCCTGCCGCTGCCCACATATGACGCTGCCGAAGGAGCCTCTCTTTTTTGTATCATAACGCCCACAACCTCTGCCCCTGCGGTTTTAGCAAGCTCGGTTAATTCGGCAGCAGATACATCGGCATCAAAATCCCCCGTATCAACAGATATTATAAGTGCTCGTTCATATTCATTTTCTTTTTTGATTTGAGTAAGCTTTGAAGCCAATTTTTTACCTCTTTAATTTAATCTGTGCCCTTAACAATTGCCTGAAGCACTTTATTTGCCATCGGGCCTGCGGTTTGAGAACCGGAATTTCCCTTTTCCGCAACAACAACAAAGGCATAAGGATTTTCCTCATCATCCATAAACCCAACAAACCAAGCCGTGTTGTGAGCATCAACATTATCAATTTGTGCCGTTCCGGATTTAGCGCAAAGATTTAAGCCTTTATATTTATTATCGCCGTATTGAGTTTTAACATTATTTCGCATTAAATCCTTCATTTGTGATGCGATATCGCTGTTGATAAGCTGAGTTTCGGCAGTATCTTGAGCAAATCTGATTGTTTTGCCCTTTTGATTTTCAAAGCGATCCACAACATTAAACGGCACCGCTTTACCGTCGTTTGCAATTGCGCACATAAGGCGAAGCATGGCTGCAGGGCAAACAAGAGTTTGACCCTGCCCGATACCGGTCCAGCCGGTTGTGGCATCCGGATCACCGGCTTTAAGATAAAATCTGCCCTTTGCCGATTTGATTTCGCCGCTTACCGTTACAGGAGAGGTTAATCCAAGGCCGTCAACCGTTTTTGCAAGCTTTTCCGGGCCGATTTCAATGGCTATCTGGCTGAAAGTGATGTTGCAGCTTTTTGCAAGCGCCGTTTCAAAATCTATTTTTCCGTGGCGGGCGTTGCAGATTATATTATCCTCCTCAACTCCATCCACATCATAAACCTTGTTGCACTGCCATTTTTGGCTGTAAATATCGTTGCCGATATTTTGAAGTGCACTTATTGAGGTAACCAATTTAAAGGTTGAGCCGGGAGTATAAAGGCCGGTTAAAAATCTATTTATATAAACGCCCTCATATTCCTCTGCCGAATCAATATTATAGGGCACATTATTAACATCATAGCTTGGCTTTGAAACCATGCAAACAATATCGCCCGTTTTATAGTTCACAACGGCTATTGTGCCTTTTTTATCGCCGAGTGCATCATAAGCAACTTTATTTATTTCACTGTCTACCGTTAAAGTGAGGTCATTTCCCGAGCCGTATTTATCAATATCATAAACGCCGTTTACTATATTATAACCCACAAGCTGCTTTTCAAAAACGGTTTGCACACCGGTGGAGATAAATCCGCGGGTATCACCAACCAAATGCAAAGTTGAAAGGCGAGTGCTTTTATCATCGCTGTAAACTCTTTCACCGTCCTTGGATTCCGAAAGCACAACACCGTTTCTGTCTTTAATTTTGCCTGCGGCAATCAATTGGCCGTCGCTGTAAACATGGCGGTTATAATTTTTCATAACCCAAGTTGAGCCTTCTGTGGCAAGGCTGAAGCTCAGAAATATTATTCCTCCGATGAAAAGTGCACAAAGCACCCAAAGGAAAATTCCTCTTTTGGTTATCATTTTCATTTCTTTTTTGCACCTCCGAGATAATTATAGGTGCGCACATCGGACGCTTTGATATATGCAAGAACGGCCCAGCAGCAAATCATTGATGAGCCGCCCTGGCTTACAAACGGAAGGGTTACGCCGGTGAGCGGCAACACATCCGTTATGCCGAAAATATTGAGAGCCGTTTGAAAAAGCAGCATCGCCGCACTTGCCACGGCGGCAATTGAATAGAATGTGGAGCGTGCCGCTATTGAATTAACAAGAGCCGAAACGGCGATTGCCACAAAAGCAAGCACCAGAAGCACGCCGAAAATAAAGCCCCACTCCTCGCAAATCACACCGAAAATAAGGTCTGTTGAAGCGGCAAAAACACGGCGGGTATAGCCGTTTCCGATTCCGAGGCCGAAAAGGCCGCCCGATGCAAGCCCCACCAATGTTCTTGTTTGCTGATATCCGCTTGCATTGTAATAATCTTTTTCCCACACATGGCGATAAACGGCAAAACGCTTTGTAACATATGCCTTGTATTTAACAACGATTCCAGCACCGAGGCCGGCCGAAGCAACTGCGGCAATAATAGTTTTAATATCGCCGGAGGTCATAAACGCAATAATCAAAAATGTGATGAAAAACACAAGTGCCGTGCCAAAATCTTTTATGAGAATAAGCGAGCCGACACAGGCAACGGAAAATGCAATATAGGCAAAAATATTTTTGCTTGTTTGAATTTTTTCAAGAGTTGCCGCACCCACGAATATGAAAGCGATTTTAACAAATTCGGAGGGTTGAAAGGTTATTCCGGCAATTTTTATCCAGTTTCTTGCTCCGTGCGTATATTCTGCTATGGCAAGATTTACAACCAAAAGCAAAATTGCCGCAATCGCAACAGGCAATCTGAGTTTCATGCAAAGATCAACATTGCCCATCAAAAACACCATTATTATATACACGATTACGCCGGCAACAATCATGAGGCTTTGCTTGATTGCAGAATCTGCATTCATTGAACCGATTGTGGCAACGCCGACGGAGCTCAGGAAAAAGGCAATAATTTCAAGTTCAAAATTTCGCCTGTGCATTGCCGTGTAAAAAAACACAAGATAAATCCATTCAACGGCAATCAATATGGCCATTGCCAACATTGCCCTTGGCTCAAACGAGTCTTTTGCATTTGCGGCGCAAAATGAAACAACAATTTGAAAAAGCGTTAAAAATGACATCATTAAAAAGTTGTTTATCGGCTTAATCTTTGGCAGCCGCTTTTGTTTTTTCTTACCTTTTGCCATTTTTTGCACCTCACTTTTCATAGAATACGAACACTCTGTCGCCGAAGGTGATTGTGTCCTCATCAAAAATCAACTGAGCCTGATTGATATATCTGCCGTTTAGCTTTGTGCCGTTGTGCGAATCAAGATCGCAAAGCGCCCAGCCCTTTGTGGTTTTATAAATTCTTGCATGCTCAGATGAAACGGTGTCTGCAAGAATTCTTATATCGCATTGCTCTCCCCTGCCGATAAGCACATCATTTCGCTTTAAATAAACGGGCTTGCGGCTTTTAACATCCACCAAAACGGCATAGGCAACGCTTCCGCCCGCGCTGTTGCGAATTTTGCGTTTTGTTTCGCTTGAAATAGCCTCGGCGCATTGAAAGCGCAGCGGCACGGTGCCGACGGATATAAGATCACCGTCCTCTATGACTGCCTTACCCTCTATTTTTTTGCCGTTTACAAGAATTCCGTTTTTAGAAAAAGTGTCTGTTACAACCCAATCCCTTTTCTTTTTTGCAATAACGGCATGAAAGCGAGAAACCGTGGGAAACGGCAACACAATATCATTTGCCTTTGATTTTCCAACAGAGGTTTCCCAATGATTTATTTCTATAACGGAGCCGTTGTTTTCATCCGTAAGCTGAGCCATTTTATGAACTCTTGGCCTGTTTCTGAAGAGAGAAACAACACAGGTTAAAAGAACCGCAACTGCCGAAACCGGGAGCGCAAAGCGCATAACGGCAGTTAAAACCGAAAGAAAATTATCCAAAAAATTCACAACCCTTTCATAGCTGTAATGCATTTATAAAAGCATTTTTAATGCGGTTTCACACAAGGCATTTAAAGCAACCCGTTTGCCGCCGCAATAAACAATACTGCATTATAAGAATATATTTAATAATATAAAAAGTCAAGTTTCGGTTGAATTATTTTACAATTCGGTTTATACTCAGTTTATACAATCAGACATTTCGATTTTATATTTTAAGGGGTAAAATTATGAGTATTACTGAAAAATCTTTTGGAAAGCTTCCGAGCGGCGAAGAAATTTTTCTTTGCACAATCACAAACAAAAGCGGTGCTTATGTTTCGCTGCAAACGCTCGGCGCAGGCATTCAATCCGTTTTCGTGCCTGACAGAAACGGCAAGCTCGGCGATGTTGTGCTTGGATTTGACGAACCGAAGTATTACACCGATCCGGATTTGGGCTATCAGGGACTTGTTGTAGGCAGGGTTGCAAACAGAATCAGAGACGCCAAATTTGAAATAGACGGTGCAGAATACCACACGCCTAACAATCAGGGGCACTGGACATTGCACAGCGGCGGAAGATTCAGCTTTACGCCTTGGGAAATCGAAAGCAAAAACGAGGATGAAAACAGCGTTACATTTAAACGCTTTTCGCCGGACGGAGAAGACGGATTTCCCGGCAATTTCACAATGACGGTTAAATATACTTTTACCGAGGCAAATACTTTGCGCATAGAGTATGGCATTGTGAGCGACAGAAAAACCGTTGCTGCACCGACAAACCACGCCTATTTCAACCTTTCGGGCAAAACAAGCGGCACGGCAGAAAACCACTGTCTAAAAATCAACGCTTTCAAATTTACCGAAACAGATGACGATCAGCTGCCGACAGGCAAGCTTTGCAACCTTGCAGGCACAATGATGGACTTTTCGCAAATGCATAAAATAGGAGATAAAATTGACGAACCTTTCGGCGCAATTATTGACGGCATAGGTTATGACAACAACTATTGCCTTGATAAGAGCCCCCGTGATTTCACGGAGGCAGCCGTGCTTTACGACGAAGAAAGCGGCAGGAAAATGACTGTGTTTACCGATCTTCCGGGGATTCAGCTTTACTGCGGCGGATGGCTCAAAAAAAGCGGCAATCCCGGAAAAGCATCAAACGGCAGCGTAAGCTTCAGAAGAGGTGTTGCGCTTGAAACCCAGTTTTATCCGGACAGTGTTAATCACACAACCGAATTTCCGTTTTCCTATGTTGAGCCTGAAAAGGAATTTAAAACCGTAACCGAATTTCGCTTTACGGCAGAATAAAACAAATCATAAAAGCAAAAGCAACCGTTGAAGCGGCAAAACAAAAAGCCGGCAGATATATTTGCTTTAAATTCAAACGGCCCGGCATTTGCACCGGGATTTCGTTGCACAAGAAACCGCCGACACAAAAGTGCCGGCGGTTTTTAATGTTGTAACGAAACTGATAAGAACCGAAATATTATGTTATAAGTTTATAACCAAAACCCATTTGCTGCTGACGCAATAAATTTTAACGGTTTTAAAATTACCGATGTTATTTTTCAACAGACTTTGAATTTGCATATATCTGCTGCATTTTTTCATCGGGATAATGAACATCTAAAAATTGCTCAACCCTGTTTGATGGTGCTTTGCCCGCATCTCTTTCATTCATTCTGAATGCGGCAGAGCCGGAAAGCGCACAATCAAAAACAAAAAGCACTATAAACACCCAAACAAATGCTTGCTCGTGCGGCAAATGAACCGAGGCAAATATTTTTCCCATAAACGGAATCATAACCTTAACCCAAAAAATGCCTAAAACACCCCAAAAAAGTGAATAAAGCAAGCACACTCTGCCGTTTATATTAAGGGGAACATTGCTGTAATCCCAAGCAACCGAGCCGAAAAGCAATTCTTGGCCGAGCGAGCAAATATATTCAACCGCCGTGCCGCTGGCAAAGGCAACCAAAAAGATTTTCCAAAGCTGAGCATTTTCAAACTGCACCAAAAGCAGCGTTAAAAGCACTGCGCCCATACCGTAAGCAACGCTTAAATGGCCAAGCACAAGCGATTTGCGGCTTTCTATGAAGCCGTGTTTAATAAGGCACCAAACCGTTTCAATCAAATAGCCGGAATAGCAACCGGCAATAAATATCCACACATATTGAAAAAAGCCAAACTTGATTTTTTTCATGATCTATCACTCCTCTTGATTTAAAAATCAATATAGAGCCGAAAATCAAAAACCGCAATATATTAGTGCCTTATTTAATTAACATTTAATTTTCTGATTAACACAATATTCAATGTGTAAATCTAAATCAAGCCGTTTTGCCCGAAAGCTCTGCAGGCAGTTTTTCTGCCTCTGCATTTGAAACAAACTTAACGCCGTAGCCCACAGCCGACTTAACCGAAAGCTGCTTATCCGGCGGACATTCAACAATGTATGCATTGCTTATTTTATTGCCTTCAAGAGCCGTAAAATCCAAATCATCGGAATAATCAAACACGGCAGTAAAAACATCTGCTTTTGCCAAATCGCCCGCTTCGGAAATATGATTTCCGTGAAGATTTAAAAATGTATATGTAATCTCCGGCAATAATACGGCATTGATATTATTGTTGCCCAAATCCAAATATACCGCTTCGCTGCCGCACATTTTGCATTTTATATAAATTTTCCTTGTTTAGGAAAGCTTTGTAACATTGAAATTTTCCGCATCATATCTTTCAAGTGCGTCATCAATGCTTGAATATCCCGTGCCGTAATCATCGAAATAAATATCGGGAGTAAACGGAACCGTTCCGTCAGAGTCAACTATAATATCCTCATAGCATACATAGGCATATTTTGTTTCAGATTCATCATCCCAATAGCTGTAGCTGTATGAATAAACAAGGCGAAGATCATTGTGGAAGCTTGAATTGCTGCTCTTATCCTTTAAATCCGCAATATAAGCGCCGACAAATTTAGCATCGCCGTATCCGCTGTAATCGGCAAATTTTGCATTAAGATAATCTGATGCGTTGCTTTTGAAGCGTTCCAACTGTTCTGAATTAAATGATGTGGCTTTTGAAGCATATTCGCCAAGGCCGCTTACCTCAAATTCCTTGCTTGATCTTGCTATATAAAGGCTGTATTTTTCCGTTATATCGGCGCCAGTGGTGTAGCAATACATTGTAAGCTTTTCACCGTTTTGCAAATCATCCCTGTCTTCATCATCATCTGAAAAATAATAAAAGATTTTTGCAACAATGGAATTATCCTTGATAACGGAAACCGTTGAATCATCATAGTAAGCAACAGTTAAACCTTCAACGCCTTGAATCGGCTCATTAAGATCAGAGCTTACAACACACCTTGCATTTGCAAATCCGTTTGCCGGGTTATATAAAACCATATCAACATAATCAAACGGATCAAACGCATTAACAACCTTTAAGCCGCTGATTTTATATGTTTTTGAAGCATCTGAAATACGCAAAGTTATTCCGTTGATTTTCATATTAAGGCCTTGAATTTCAAAATTGATTTCATCATCATTTTTGATATCTTCTGTTTTATCGGCCGTGATGGCAAAAGAACTGTTGTTAACATAATCATAAAAATCCAAATGCCTGCCGTTTACCTTTTTCTTTTTAGCAAGCTGCGCATTAACATCATCTATAAGGCGCGACCAATCAATAATATTTCTATAATCGTATTCGCTGATGCTTGCATATTCATTGTAGCCGCTTACCGTAAGGCCTATGCCGTAATCAAAATTTGTGAAATTACTTTTATCTGTGCTATTTTCATCAAATTCATCATAATCATCGTCTAAATCGTAATCATAATCGCTTGAATGAGCATCATAATATGCATCAAGTGCCTCATCGGTATATACCTGATCCGATATATAATCGTTTAAATCTAAATTTATCGGCGCATAATTCCAAATAACAAACGCCAAAACGGCAGCCACAACAACAGCCGCAACAACGCTGACCGTAATAATAAGCGCTTTTTTGTTTATGCGAACGGTTTTAACATTGGCACCTGCATTTGAATTTGCCGAAACGGCAGCCGGGGCAACATTTTGACCGTTTTGGCCGCTGCTTTGCGAGCTGCCGTGCACCGCATTGTTTTCGGCTTCGTAAGGCTGATAATATTCGGAATTATCAGCTTGAGCTTTTCCCGCCCCTTGCGTTTCTGCCGAATCTTCGGGCGGCAGCGCATAAGGATCAAATCCGGCGCTATCCTGTTGAAGTGAATCTTTCTGCGAATTTGACGGAGTTGCCTCTTGTGAATCATCTATGATATTTTCGGGTTCAATCTTTGCGCCGCAAGCACCGCAAAACATATCGCCTTCATTTATCGGATTACCGCAATTTTTACAATTCATAATAAAATTCCTTTCATTTTGATATAAAATTTAAACATAAAAAATTAACTGTTTTTTTGAGATTTATATTCGCTGAATCTGAACACAAACGGCTCAACATTCGGCATTCCTATTACCGCCTGCCCTATCAAAAGGCGTGTGATTTCCCAATCCTCAACAACATTTGACTCTCTTTGATTTTCAACTAAACCTTTACTTTTGTTTATGGGCAAATATGATTCCGTGATCTGATTTTTACCGTAAAGCTGCTGTATGTATTCTCTTGACTTGGCATCGTTTACCCTGAATGAAAAGCTTGTTAAAAACCCGCTCATAATGCTTCTGGCTCGTTCTTCCCCATAGCACTCATAAATTTGCTCCACATTTTGAATGCCTATCATAAATTTAATTCCGAGACTTCTGCCGAAGTTAACCGCATCATCTATATGCTCAAGATTCGGAAGCAATCTGAACTCATCGGTTATAAAATAAACATTGCCTTTGCTTCTTTTTCTTCCGAGCGCCGACTTTATTGCCATATCAAACATGAGGCTGTAAACAGGGGCAAGCATGCTGCCGATGCTTAAATCATATTCTATAAACACTTTTTTGCCGCTTTTTCGGCGAACAAGATTTCTTAAAGAAAGCGTGCCTACCTTGCAGAAATTTCCCACAAACACTTCCCTCACAACCTGTTGCAAAACAGACATAACGCCCTGTGTTTGTGCCGAATCTTCATTATCTATATAGCTTGTCATGGCTCTTAAATCATCATAAGATGCAAGCATTGCCTTTATTTCACGGGTTGAAGTTGAATTTATATAGCCCACAAGAGCTTTATTTGTTCTTTCCTGCGGTGCAACGGAGCGCATAAAATGAAGCACACAAGCCATAAAAATATCTTTTGCGGCATTCGGAAAAAAGATTTGATTTGTGTTTTTGCACTGCTCTGCAAAAAGGCTTTTGGATATTTCAATAACGCTTTCAAGCATGTGCTCACCCGGCTCGATTTCGTTGAAAATATTCCAATAATCCAATTCGCCGCTTCCGGTTGAAGTTGAATCATTGCTGATAACCACATCACCGGGGGTGTAAAATTCATTATAAAAATCGCCCTTCGTATCAAATATGATCATCACATCATCATTGCTTAATTTAGCATTCAGTTGATTTACAATTTGAAAAAAAGCGTTCGTTTTACCCGTTCCTATGCCTCCCAGCAGCATAATATGCTTGCTTAGGATATTTGAATCAATCGGAAAGCGGGCAAAATCGCCGAATCCGTCCGTTCCGCTTAAAATCACATCCGGAGTACGGCTTGGATCGGAAAGCTTTATCAGAGGTATTTTTTTATTTAATTTATCCCCAAATAAAACAGAAAAATTTCTTGAATCTTCATTCATTTATGTTTCATCACCTTCTATAAATTATCGGCGTTACATACTCATGCCGCCCGATTGATCCTGCACATTATCACGCACCGAATCTGCTGCGTCATCGCCGTATTCACTGCCGTTTGAATCATTTTTCATATCATTTGATTTTGAACTACTGTTATCCGATGAGGAATCCGAAGCACTTTCATTTCCTCCCAATTGTTTTTCTTTATCTTCCTTTTCCTCTTGAGACGGAGTGCGGCCATTACTTTGTTCCTCGCCGTTTTCACTGCCGAGCGCTTCGGGCTGTTCCTGTTCCTGTGTCGGCTTTTGACCTGCGCTTTGTTCCTCGCCTTTCTCAAAGTCGAGCGTTTCGGGCTGCTCCTGTTCTTGTGCCGGTTTTTGACCTGCGCTTTGTTCCTCGCTGTTTTCACTGCCGAGCGTTTCGGGCTGCTCCTGTTCTTGTGCCGGCTTTTGACCTGCGCTTTGTTCCTCGCCTTTCTCAAAGTCAAGCGTTTCGGGCTGCTCCTGTTCTTGTGCCGGCTTTTGACCTGCACTTTGTTCCTCGCCGTTCTCAAAGTCGAGCGTTTCGGGCTGCTCCTGTTCTTGTGCCGGTTTTTGACCTGCGCTTTGTTCCTCGTTATCTGCTTCTTCGGAAAGCCTTGATTGATTTTCTTTTTCGTTTTCCGAATCGACATATTTGCCGCTTTGTTCAAGAGCATTCTGTGCATCATAGCCTGCCAAATACTCATTTACCGCATTATCATTATCGGTTTGCTGCGTTTTGTCGCTTTCTAAACCGTTTTGATTATTTGCCGTGGGAATATCGGCATAATTTTCATAATAATCTTTTTCCGCCAGATCCTGCCTACTGTCATAATCATTTCCGCTGCCGCCCAAAACATATGACTTTGCATAATCATCATCATTTGCGTCAACATAGTTATTTGGCTGATTTATGGCTTGGGAATTCTCGTATGCAGCGGAATAATCTGTAATTGCTTTATCGGAATACCCTGTTCCGCTTTCGTTTCCTACGGCTTCTTCATTTACATTTTCTGCATTGGCAGCTTCACCGCTTTGCTTTAAAGAATCCGAATTTTCCTTTTCTATATACGGCTTATCCACATTTTGAACAGGCACATCACAGCCTAACTCACGAGCTGCTTCAAGACGATGCCGCCCATCATCAATAAATTCATATTTGCTGCCTGCTTGCTGCGCTTGAATCATTTTATCCGGTGCGTAATATGCCGAAACGCAATCTCTAAGCTCCGGATTACTGTGGATTTCATCATAGGATTTTCCGGAATTAAATTCCTTTTGCACTTCGGGAAGCTTTTCTGCAAGTGCCATATAAGACTCCTTGCTGTTGCCGTGATGATTCCAGAAATTCGGGCTGTCCATTCCCATAGCTGTGCTTGTATCTATGCTTGATGCCGGCACGGTTTCGACGGTGTATTTATATTTGCCGCTGTTTGTTAAAGCGTTATCCGTATCAATATGTTCCCGCTTTGCATTTGATGAGTTTAAATCATTTTTTTCACTGCCCGAAAAAGCGCTTTGAATTGACTGCTTATTATCAAGCGGCACACTTCCGTTTCTGTTTTCATTTGAAACGGAGGAATAATTAACGGGTTTGGGATCATTTTCACCCATTATGTGCGTTTTATATTGCGCCGCAGTAGGACTTGGCGGTATATTTCCGCTTTCGTTTGACACTTTATTTATGTAATCTGCGGCATATTTATCTGCCGGATTTTCCGCTTTCAATGCTTCTGTTTCACGATACATGCCTGCCTGAAGATTTTCTTTGCCGCCGAAAAGATTTTGCATTGATTGCTGCGGATCCATTCCGCTGCTGATATTTGCAATATGCTTTTCTTTTAATTCCGGATTTTTAGCAAGCAAATTTTGCGCCGCCTCATCTTGATAAGCCCAATTTTCCCGTGCCTGCTTAGCGAAATTTTCACTTGCAACATAATTTCGGTAAGCATCATCTTGCCCATATAAGGACTTAAAATAATCACTTTGCATAACTTGATTTGCATATGAAGAAGTGTCTTGCTCACAGGGAATATTGTTATAATTATCAAGCCCGGTCAATTCGCTTTTAGCTGCTGCCTGACCGTAAACATTTTCATTATATGATTTTTCGATTGCATCTTTGTTTAACAAATACTTTTTATCGGGCTGATTGATATAACCAAACATTGCATCGTAATGATAAGCGTGCCTTCCCTCATGCACAACCGTGTTCATTCCGTCGAATTGCTCGCCTCGCTCTGCACACACATCGGAGATATAGTAAGGATTTAAATGAATGCAATCATTATTCGGGCTGTAGCAACCGCAATAATCTTTTGGTCCGTATTCATCAAAGCCCATTGAGCTTTCATTATCAAAAGCAACGCTGCGAGGCGTTCTGCCCTGCTCTGCCGCCATTTTATTTTCAAGAGCCTGATACGCATCCATTCTTTCCTGAATGGATGCATTTTTAAAGTTATCAGACTTAAAAACATCTTTGTAAGCATCAAAGGGATCGGCAGACGGCTGAGAAAGAATTTGATTGACTGGCGCTTTTTCGGCGATGGTGCTTTCTTCGCTTGCCGATTTTCTGTTTTTTCCCGAAATAAAATCAAAAAGTCCCATTGCTTTCTCCAAAATTAAATATCTGCCGATTGCCTTATGCTTGCTGTTGAAAAAATCTTAACAAGCTGCAAAAAGCTTGCAGACCTTTAAACTTTAAAAAGCAGACAATATAAATCATCTGCTTCATAAAATATAAAAATCAAAATACCGATTTATATTCGGCGCAAATCAATCTTGCTTCCATTTTTCAATAGCCGCATCGCCCATAGTTTTAATATCATCAATGATTGTGCCGACTTCTTTGATGGCTATATCCGTATCCGTCCACGGAAGAATTTCGGCGAAACCGGAATATTTATCTTCCTTGGCAAGAAACAAGAACGAAAGCAAGCCCAAAACAGGCTCTCTCTTAATTTCTATTGCAGCGGCAGCACCGGTTTTAAATATCGCAACAAGGTTTTGCACGATAGACATTAAAACAAGGTTTATCAATGCCGCCAAGCACATAATAGCGGTGAAAACAAAGATGAAAACGCTGTCCGATTCAAATGCAGCGCCTATCATTCCGCCGGTTGCCGCAGACAACAGCAACTGCCTAACGGTGTATAATTTATTTGATTCAAAGTTTTTATGGCAATAGAATTCATATATTCCGCATGCAACCAGCACCAAAAAAGCAAATATGAAAGATATTGCTGCCGCACTGTCAAGCTGATAATTTGCAGCGAAACAAGCGCCTCCGATTACCAACGAAAAAATCAGCCCAAGAAAGAAATTAAACAAATTGAATTCATGCTTGCATCTTACTTCAACACCGGCAAGCTGATCAATGCTGAATTCCTGATGAAAAATATTTTTACCGAGCGGAGAGCGACCTGCGGCTCTGAAAATAACTCTTTTGTTTGTTATTTGAAGTCTGCCGTAAGACTTTTCAAGCATAAGCCTTGTTCTGAGCTTTGCAAAATCATATTGCTTAATCGGAATTTCACCGTCATTTGCGGAAATGCAATCAGGCACGATTTTTAATCCGTGTTCAAATGCGCCTGAGCTTTCATACTTATTTCGTGTTTCATTAACCATATCAACGCCTTTGCCGACTCCCGTTTGGAGCTTATCAACTGCGTTGTTGAGATTTTGCTTCATTTTGTCCTTATCAATATTGATAACAACATTTTCTGAATCTGCTTGGATGGTTTTTTCGGGTTGCGGATTGCCGTAAGGATTAAATCCGCCTTGCTCGCTTGGGGCAGCCTGCTGCTTTTGACAATCACATATTTCGCCTTCGGCAAGAGGGCGCCCGCATTTAGTACAAAATGGCATAGTGTTTTCTAACCTTTCTTGCTACAAATTATTTATTTTTTGATTTGAGTGTAGCCGCAAAAATCAAACATAAAATTGCATAAGCAATCAATTTGCAAAATCATTATTTAAATCAAAACAGCGAATCAACGGCAAAATACCACTTATCATCAATCTTTACCATATTCATCGTGCTGCTTTCGGACTCAAGGCTGCCAAATTGCACAGTGCAATAAACAACGGCGGTTGAATCAGAGGTTATGTCAATATCATCAACCGAAATATCCAGCTTAGGAAGCTCGGAAGCATCGGGAATATCCTCATCAAGATAAGATGCAAAAGGCAAAAGCGAAGAGATTGTGCCGATATCAAAACCCACTGTGCTGTTAAGCAAGGAATTTGCACCCTTATAAACAGATTGAACAGCCGGCTCAAAGCAATTTATCAAGCCATCCATATCGGCGGAATTATATGCCGACACTGTCTCTGCAACAGTTTCTTTAATTTGCTTTTTTGGAGAGAAAGCAAATTTTTTTGCAACAATTCCAACCGTTAAAGCCACTGCTGCGGCAAGAATTAAAGCAATAATCATTTTTCCGCTTTTTTCTCAGAAAAAAGCTCCTTTCGAATTTAAATAATGTATTTTTGCAATTTTCATTTTTGGTATTGAAATAATTTGAATAAAATGTAATAATTGTTTATATATCATTCATAATATTACTAAATACAACAATTATCGGCAATATATTCGTGGTAACGGACTGTTTTAGCAGGGCGAATAACTCAGCAAAAAAACTCTTTTACGATATTCTTTTATGATATAATGTATGCATCATTCAACATTAAGAGGGATACAAATGATTAAGATTGCTATTTGCGATGATTCTGAAGAATTCAGCAGTATTTTAGAATTTAAAATAGGAAAATGCATAAATGAGCTTTTAGGTGCGGAATACGAAACAGTTTGCTTCCGTTCTCTGAGCAAATTGCAGACTTTTCTTGATGAAAATACTGTTGACATTCTTTTTTTGGACATCATGGTAAACAACACAAATTCAATGGACTGGTCACTCTCAAACATTAAAGGCAATTACACGCAAATTATTTTTATGACCTCCTACCCTCAATGCGCATATAATCTATCCGAAGCAAAATGCTGCTATTACATAATGAAAGCAAAAATGACCGATGAAATACTGACACGGGCATTAAAAAAAGCGCTGCAAAAAAACACAAAAAAAGACCCGAATTTAACCATAATCAAATCCGGGAGCAAAAACAGCATAGTAAATTTTCAAGATATTATTTATCTTGAAACATTCAACAACAACCTTATGCTTCATGTTAAAAACCTTGGCAATATTCTTATATATTCAAGCTTAAAAGAATATCAAAAAACACTGCCTCCTAATTTTTTAAGGTGCCACAAATCATTCACGGTTAACATGAATCACATTTCAAGCTATGAGCCCTATAAATTCATAACCGCATCAGGCAGTGAAATTCCGATACCGCCGAAAAAATACAATTCTGTAATAAGCATATACAAAAACTATCTCAAAAATCTTTAGGAGCAACATATTGAAAACGGTAAATCTTCTTCAATTCTTCCCATGGGCCTTCATCATGCATTTAGTGAGGGCGCTCATAGTTTTTAACATTTCAAATACCATATTGAAAAACAAATATAACACTGCCGTAACGCTTGCAAGCATTGTTGGCTTCGGAATGATATACTCCGGTGTGTCACTGCTCTTTGTAGACAGAAAAACCGAGCTGTTTTTTATGTTTGGCTATTATTTGATGATGTTTTGCATACTGCTGGCGGTTACAAACGGAACAATTTTTTCAAAATTTTTTGCAGCCGTTTTCAGCCTTATAGCATATCTTTCTTCATCTATTATGTATTCGATTGTTTTCAATCTTTTATTCGGCATTGATTTAGGAAGCGGTTTTGAATTTGAAATTCCGCTTTCGATATACATTACCCAAATAGTTTTTGTTTTTTCTTTTTCTTTTATTTTCATTGTGTTGATAAGAATAATTCAAACAAAAAAAGAAAATGCCTTTTCAATAAAATCAAAATACACACTTTTTTTAGTTTTTCCCATCACTCATATTTTCGGAGCAATGCAAGCCTGCAGTGCGTTTATAACAATTCAGGAGCAAAACGGCTCCACAACCACCTTGCTAAACAATAAAAACATTGATATTTTCGTGCTCTTGTTTTCCGTGATTTGCCTTGTTGCAGATTTTGCCTTGGTGCTTTTCATTGACAAATTTGAAAAGGTGGAAAAATATAATATAGAAATTCAAAAAGAAATAATGAAAAACACGCTCAACTACAATCAAATGCAAATGCTTAAAAAAGAAAAAAGCGAATTCAAAAAAATCAAGCATGATTACATAAACATAATCACTACCGCAAAAGGCTTTATAGAGATAGGGAAGCCGGAAAAGGCATACGAATTTTTAAACAACACCGGCGATAATTTGCTTGGCCTTGCAGGATTTTTCATTTGCTCTAACGAAACTTTAAATACAATTCTTTACATAAAAAGTCGAGAAGCAGAAAACGAAGGCACAAAATTAAACATCCAAATCAAAGACGAATACGCAATAATGATAAATGATTATGACCTTTGCAGATTGGTGAGCAATATCATAGATAATTCAATTAACGCCACGCGGAATGCCAAGGATAAAAGCCAAATTTCAATCAGCATTGAAATAGACGAAAAAACGCTGAAAATAAACAGCAAAAATAAATTCAGCAATAAAACCAATGATCATAAAAACAGAGATCACGGAAACGGAATCGGCATCATTAAAGAAATTGCATCAAAATATAACGGCACATATTCATATGAGCATAACGATGAAATCTGGAATACTCAAACCGTGCTCAACAATATGCCACTTTCGGAAAAGGCTCATTGATTTTAAGCCGTATTTATTCTGATATGAATTGATATCTGCTTTTATTTTAATGATAAGCACAGGTTTATCTATGCCAATCTTCTTTGCGGCTCAGCATAGAAAAGATATGCAAAATGAGAGCACTCCGTAAAAATAACTGCTCAACAAATTAAACAAACCGCTAAATACCGCATTAACGCTGCAACAAATGCAGTATCCGAACAAACAAAAATATGCCTGATAAATAATTTGGTTAATTATTAAAAAGTTTTATCAATCAAAGCCTTTCTGCAAAAAATAAAAATATTGTTAAAATTTTTCAATTGTAAAAACGGATATGCTTCACAAACTATTCTTGCAAGAGCGATTTAATACTTTGCGCAAAACACGCAAAATGTTATTTTGCCGTTGCAAAAATATTATAAGCGAGGTGTATCACAATGGCAAAGAACACAGTTCCCGAAGCAAAAGAAGCTCTTAACAGGTTTAAGATGGAAGCCGCTTCAGAGGTTGGTGTTTTTTTGCATTAAAATTTTTCAAAACGCCCTATTTAAGCCACTTTCGAGACTCGAAAAATATGTATAGTGGGCGGTCAAACACATTAAAAACATAAAATTAACGAAAAAAGGTCTACATACCCATAAGAAAAACGAGCCGAGATACGCACATCTCGGCTCGTTTTCGTAAATAAAAAGTATAATAAAAATTATAAATCTGGCGAATTTTCATTCAACAAGAAACATTTAACCGGCCTCTCTGTTAAAACTTAGATGCATTGTACCTTAACTTTTAATTCGTTATAACAACAATCACAAAATGCAGATTTACAAATTGCCAAAATGTATGTATTGACAAACCATATATCGCACACTATAATAGTTCTAAATAGAACGATTGACAAGGAGTGGCAATATGCATTTTTGGGACAGGCACAAAACAATTACCGGCTATTACGAATCGCTCACAAGTTCGATTTGTGACAAGTATAATTTGACCCAAATGGAATATGATATACTGATGTTTTTGCACGACAACCCCGAATTCAACACGGCGGCAGACATTGTCAAAATTCGCAAATCAACAAAATCTCATGTTTCGACCTCGCTCAAATCACTTGAAAACAAAGGCTTGATTGAAAAGAAGCAGAGCGAAAGCAACAAAAAACACATAGAAATTTTTGTGACCGAAAGCGCCAAGAGCATAATCTACGAGGGTATCGACACGCAAAAGCGTTTTGCCCACGATGTGCTCAAAGGATTTTCGGATGAGGAAATCGCAACATTCAAAAACATATTTGAAAAAATCTGCAATAACGCAGAAAATTGTTTAAACAAGAAACAACACCGTGAATGTTAGTTATTTGAAGTAAAAAAGGAGTTTTAATTATGGCAAACAAAAAATACAAACCGCAAATTCCCGATATTATGGAAGCAATTTTTGATGCAGGATACTTGATTTTTGACTTAATCGCAGGTATTTTGTTCTTCGTATTTTCAAAGGGCAATCCTTTGTTCATCTTATACGGCGTGTTGACATTAACACTTTGCGGCGGTGACGCATTCCACCTTGTTCCGAGAATCATCAGAGCAGTTCACGGAAGCAACGACAAAATCAAAAGGCAACTCGGACTCGGCTTGCAGGTTTCCTCAATCACAATGACAGCATTCTACATTGTTTTGCTGTATATCTGGAAGCTTACATTCCCCGAATTGACAGCGCCTGTTGCAGTTGAAGCAATGATTTGGATTTCTGCAATTGTCAGAATGGTAATCTGCGTTCTTCCGCAAAACAACTGGTGTTCAGACGAGGGCAATATGAGACTTTCTGTTATCAGAAACGCAGTTTTTGCAGTAACGGGTATCGGTGTAATAATTCTTTACGCAATTTCAGGCAACACTAACGGCCTCCATATGACAAGAATGGTTGCCGCAATCATCATTTCATTCGGTTGCTACATCCCTGTAACATTGTTCAGCAAAACAAAGCCAAAGGTTGGCTTGCTTATGATTCCAAAAACCTGTGCATATATGTGGATTATCGCAATGGGCCTTCAGCTTTTGTTTTAAGATTTGAAATATAAAATTAACAAAAAAGATCTATATACCTATAAGAAAAAGCGTTGGAGAAAACAAATCTTCAACGCTTTTTTCACCTTTACAACAAAAAAATTCAAAGTACGAAATATTGACATTAAGTGTATAATATAATATAATCAATATAAATGAGGCGATAGTATGAATATTTTTAATGAATTATCCGAAAAATTTAATACCGATGAGCCGATACTTATCGAGGATATAGAAAAAATGTATCCTCAGCGCTCACGCCCTTGGATTGATAAAGCAATCAAAACTTTGGTTGACGGCAAACAGTTAAAACGATTTTCAACAGGTGTTTACTACATTCCGAGAAAAACTATTCTCGGTGATTCCGTATTAAATCCGAGAAAGGTTATCACAAAAAAATATATTCAAAATTCGCAAGACATATACGGTTATCTTGGCGGCACCTCCCTATTAAATTCATTTGGACTTACAACACAGGTACCGAATGTCATCACTGTCATTTCAAACAATGAATCGACCCGTGGAAGAAAAGTAGAAGTCGGTAACCAAAGCGTATATCTCTGCAAACCGCCGACAAAAATCACTAAATCGAATTTCAAAACGCTGCAATTTTGTGAACTCATTAGGTTGATTGACCTTGATAAATTGGACAGCATAAAAATAAAAAATCTTGAAAATTACATTAAAGAAAACAATATTTCACTCTTATCCATCAGCAAATACTGTTCCGTATTTCCCGATTCCGTATCCAGAAAAATATTAGGAGGCCCGTTAATTGAAAAACTTGCACAATGATAATAGGACTAAACAATTCATAAATCAATAAGATGCACAATAAAAAACAAGAAAGGATTTTATAATATGGATGTTAAATTTAATGAATTTTATTTTGAAAATGAAATTCACTCTGCAAATGACTACTGGCAACTATACAATAAAGACCCAAAAGCTGCAATAAAAAAATATGACGGACATGTATTTTGTCCGATTTGCGAATCTGCGCCGCTAACTATTGTAAAAGGTAATAAGCGTAGATACTTTAAAGTATCACATTCCGATATGGAAAAGCACTCAGAAGATTGTTCTTTTCGCAATAATCCAGCAACAAAAAAAGAAACTACATATTTCTATAAAGATTTAGACACAACAGACATCGAAAGCCGCTTATTGAGCTGTTTAAACAAAATGTTAAAAAAAGAATTAACAACGGCTGACAAGGAGTCATCTTCCGTTTCCACGAGAAAAAATTATACAAATAATTTCTTAGATATTGTAATAAATAATAGAAAAAAATACTTACCTAACAAGTATTTATATTCTGAAAATTTGTATAAAGACTCAGATATACAAACAATTTATTATGGAAAATGTGCTCTATATATTATATCACCCAATAACACCAATGACACCAATAACACCAATGACACCAATGACATCAATGACACCAATGACATCAATGACACCAATGACACCAATGACACCAATGACATCAATGACATCAATGACACCAATGACACCAATAACACCAATGACATCAATAATAAAAACAATCAGAAATACTATTATCTTAAAGTTTTAAACAGTTATACTAAAAAAGAAATCTGCGAAATATCAATAACCAAAAATATTTATGGCTATTTATCTAGCGATTTAGAAAATATACCTAACAAAAAGGATGAAGCGATCGACTATTATATATGTTTTTCCGGCTTTTTGAAGAAGAAACAGCGCCAATATAAAGGCAACAATTATGACTTTCATCAATGCAACCTAAGAGATTCAAGATTGCTTATATTAGAAAAAGCATAACAAATCTATAAACAAGCAGTATCTTTAGAAGTATACTAAAAGATACAAATTGATTTTAACTACCATAACTTGATGTAATTTTTGCTTTACCAAAAATATAAAATATGTTATATTTTATATGAGGTGATGAATTATGAGAAATACAATTAAAAAAATTGTAGTAGAAGAATTCTCAAAATTAACCAACACTATTGAAAGTGACTTCAAAAGCAATTACAGACGCAAAGTTAATAACTTTCTCCTTAGCCAAATGGATGAAAATATCACAGCTAGTATGGTTTTTGTAAGTAGTTTCGAATCAAAAAGTGGCTTTGCCATAGAAACTTGTGCTAAAAGAATTGCTCGACTAAAATTTGGTGAAGAAAATGTTCCTGCAATTGTAAACCCAAGAAATCTTGAGCATAATATACCAACACCAGTTAATGGTCAAATTATTGTTACTGATGTAGATACACATAATGGAAATTTAAGAGGTAAAATTTCAGCTTTCAGAGCAAATAATGTTGCTTCGGGGAGAGGGAAAAACAGACTTGAAAGTGGTGTAACACAAAAAAGTATTAAAGAAAATCTACTACCTTTAGCTACAGAATTCAAAACCAAAGCCATATATACAAAGCCTGTAGATTTGGCTTTCTTCGATGGCGAGAATTGGAATGTATTAGAATTAAAAGCAGGTGGTGATCTTGACAGTTCAAATGCACCGTCAAATGTTGAGAAGCTTTTAACCATTTATGTTGATATGGGTATTGAAAATTGCAAAGCATATTTTGGGACTCTTTACAATAAAGACGGAGAAGGAAACACTTGGAAAGGTGCTGTTAAAAAACATATGGCTTTTCCAGAAATGTTTTTGATTGGCAAAACTTTTTGGTCAAAAATACTGCCTGATGGTATTTCATTTGAAGATTTTGAACAGATTTACAAGGAAGCTTTGGAAGAAATTGATTTGAATCACAGAATAAAACTAATGATAGAGGATTGTATTTCATAAATCATGGCTGAATTTAAAATAGAAAAAATCAAATCAAAAAAGTATACACTTATACAGGGCAATTGTTTAGATTACCTAGATAAAATTCCTGACAACAGCATAGATTTAATACTTACCGATCCGCCATATAACATTGCTCAATATTCAACTGGAAATATTAATCTTCCAGGGCGTAGTGCATTAAACAATGATTTAGGCGAATGGGATTTAACTACTATTGAACCTTCAGATTTCATTAAGGATTTCAAAAGGATATTAAAACCAGATGGAAACATCTTTATTTTCACTAGTTACAACCTGATAGGGAAATGGCACGAAGTATTCGATAACGAATTTGATACTTTTCAATTTTTTATTTGGCATAAAACTAATCCAGCTCCAAAAATCTATAAAAACGGATTTTTGAATAGTTGTGAAATGATTATATGTATGTGGAACAAAGGACACAAATGGAATTTTGGGAAGCAGAACGAAATGCATAATTTTTTTGAAAGTCCTATATGTATGCGGCCTGAAAGATTATCAAACCCAAAACATCCGGCACAAAAACCAGTAAAGTTACTGGAACACATACTAAAAATTGCCTCAAATGAAGGTGATGTAATTTTTGACCCTTTTATGGGTGTTGGTTCCACCGGAGTTGCAGCATTAAAAAACAACAGAAAGTTTATTGGTTGCGAAATAGAAAAAGAATATTTTGATGCAGCCTTAGAAAGGATTGATAAAGAAAATGTCACGAATAACAGAAAATGATATTCTAATACCGGCATTATATATAATCTATAAGAACAAGTCTGCTACTACAACTATAATAAAGGAACAACTTGTTGAAATGTTTAGACCTACAGGAGAAGATGCTGAAATTCTTCAGGGTAGAAATGACACTAAATTTACGCAAATTGTGAGAAATCTTACCGGTTCGCATTATAATAGTAACCAATTCGGAGAATTAACAACTAAAGATGCAAACAAATTCTCGTTAACACCAGAAGGAAAAGTATTCATTGAAGAAAACATCAGTCAGTGTGAATATATTTCAAACAACTTCTTTACATACAATGAGAATATAGATATTGCGACAAAAATTCACAAATCATCTAAAACAAAGCATAATTTAATAATTTATAAAGAAGATGATATTATTAATGAAGGAAAAGCAGGACATATAAGCACCAAAACAAAATCGCGATCAGACAAATTACGAAAAGCAGCAATAGACTTTTATAAAACTTCAGCAGGACATTTAAAATGTTGTGTGTGCGGATTTGATTTTGAAGAAACATACGGTAACTTAGGAAAAGACTATATTCAAATTCACCATGAACACCCAGTTTGTCAATATGATGACGATGGCGTTGAAGCTTTCATAAAAGATGCTATAAAAAATGTAAAACCATTATGTGCAAATTGTCATTGCATGGTTCATAGAAACAAGAAAAACGCTATTTCTGTTAATGAATTAAAAAAGCTTATAAAATAAACAAGTCTCCCAGTATCAAACTGGGAGATTTGTTATTATAAGATGCTCAACATCTCTATTATTTCTACTTCTGACATTATAAGTATACTGCTTATCAAAACTCAAAATATTAAAATCCTTATCATACAGGTTACTAATAAAATCTGTATTTTTGATAACCAAAATGAATTTTGCTAATGTCTTTTTCAAGGAATACGCTAGTCTTTCTTGATCATTTTTAGTAAAATCTTTTCCTTCGTAGTCTGAAAAATCAGTATCATAGGGTGGGTCTAAAAACACAAAATCTTTTTCAGTGAGTTTAATATCTTTAAAGAAATTTTCAAAATCCGAACAATGAATATCCGTATTAGAAAACAACGTATCAATTTCTCTATTAAACATATTATCAATTTTAGACTTCATATTTTTTTTGTTATATGACATTCCGCCATATGGTATATTAAATTCTCCTTTAGAATTATATCTAAACATTGAGCCATAACAATATTCTCTTATAAAATAAAAATTAGCGGCTTGATACTGCATACTTTGATTACTAATTTTACCAAGATTGATATCATTAAATACTTTTCTAAAATACATATAGTACCCACTAGCAAAACCGGTAATAAGATTTTCTTTAAGATCTTGATCAGAAAATGGTTTTTTATCATAATTTACTAGTGTTCTAACAAATTTATCATGTGCATTTTTTAATAATAAATCATCAAATTGATTTTTGTCTAACAAAAGTTTTTCACTAAAACCAGAATTTATATCATCCGATAAACTAAAAATAAAGTCTTCTAATATTGAATCAATTTCACCTGCATGTACTATTTGATTTCTTAGTTTTAAAAATAAATCTACCAAATAATCGTCTTGTTTGCTACAAACATTAATTAAATTATTAAAGCTATTGTTATAGCAAACAAGCAAATCATACAATTGCTTATCTTGATTTTTTATCAGTTGGTAATATTGAATTAAAGATTGAGAAATATCATTAATTGCTGCACTTCTAGGAGATAAATTGAAGAATAATGCGCCACCACCAAAGAATGGTTCAACATATCTATCATAACTAGGAATGTACGGCTTAATTTTTTCTATTTCTCTAGATTTGCCACCTGGCCATTTTATAATTGGATTCACATTATCACCTCCACATTACAACAACAGTATAACATAAAGCATTCTTTATTAAAAGATGCTTTGTGCACAAAATTCTAATATGTTTTAAAAAAATGTAATAAAATATGAACAGCCATTCCCTTGCAAAACAAAGTAGACAAGCTTTAATTGCATTAAACTCATAGAATTATTTCTTTTTAAACCTTGCAGATAATGGCTTAATATCTGGCTTTTCGTGTTTTATATTATTTGTACCATTAGTTTTATTTCCATACTTGGATAATGCCAAAAGTTGTTTATCAAAATTTTCTTTATAATCATTTTGGTAATCAATTAATTTTTTAAAATCAACTGTTCCTAGAACAATATGGTCATTTTCACCGCCCTTAATTTTAAAAACATCTTTACTATCTCTATCGTACGGAGCAGTTACTCTAGAATCACCATAATACGAAGTGTTTGCTTGAACAATTAATGTGTGCAAATCTCTTGTCGCCGAATCAATAATATTTGAAAAATATGTAGTATCAGGATTAAATACAGATGCGGTAATAATATCTGCTCTACCCTTCAAAAATGCTCTTGCCATAATATCTGTAAGTTCGAAGCAAACCAAAGGAGCAATTCTCATATTTTTCCATTCAAAAATCTGATATTCTGCGATTGCCCTATTTCTACACCTTTTATCTATTTTTGCAAACTCTTTAAATTCAATTGGCGAATAATCGTTTTTTTCTCTAATATGCACATAAGTATTCTTGTATCGGTGATTTCCTGCTTCGAACGGAAGAATTGTTGCAATATAATTATGAATTTCTTTTTTTACATCGCAAATATATTGAAGTCCTGTCACCACTGCAATTTGTGTTTTCTTAGAAAAACGAATTAAATCTTGTATCCAATAAATAGGAAAGCATAATTCTGGCAAAACTAAAATCATCGGAATCTTTCCTTTTTTGTCACTACCAATAAAACAATCTTTTAATATATTAGAAAAAATCTCTTTATCATTTAATGTTATGTTCTTCCATCTATGATAGCCTTGCATACACTTTTTACTACTAATTCCCACACTACCAACTGCAATATTTATATATTCAGGTACATTTGTTTCCGTATTGTCATTATGTATATGTACCTTTTTCACCAAATAATCTTCAAATGATAATATTCTGCTCTGGTCAATCTGAAACGGATTATATGTAATATGGTTTATTTTTTTAAATTTATCTACAATGTTTTCCTTAACATAATCAAAAGAGGTTCTCCCATTATTACATTTATTATAATGATAAAACATTAGTAACAATAATTCATCATAATGAATAAACCTAGGAGACCATTTGAATTTAAATGAAGTTTCTATTTTGGGATAATTTCCTATATCACTCAAACCCATTCTTATATATGAAACGTCTTTGTTATAATCAAGATAATTTACTAATGGAAAAGCCACCAAATTATTATTAAACATATTTGCTGAAACATATTTTTTAATTTTAGGCAAATGTGAATTTAAATATTTCTTTGCAATTAATACATCCAAACTTAAAGATATATGTAAACAAATATTTAAATGAGCCCTAAGCGTATCCTTAACTCTCTTACTTATACTGCGTACGTTTTTATATATTTTACTATCTAAAGACTTATAATTTAGACTTTTGATTTCATCTTTAGCTTTTGCATAAAATGCTTTAAGCTGTTTTATCCTTTGAGTTATAACTAAAAAGTTCATATAATTTAACCAATTAGAATAGAACTCTATACACTGACTTCCGGTAAAAAAAGCCTCAATTTGTTTGATTTGCTCTGATAAATCATCTTCTGCGTCATTAATATTAATGTGAGAATATTTACTTACAAGGGAAGAAAAAAATCTTCCAATATTAAACGAATCGACTTCAATGATACCAATATCTCTAATCTTTGATTCTTTATTAAAATTATCTATATTATATGCTACCTCATCAAATTTCAATAAACTCAAATTATTATCTGGAAGTGGATCTGATTGACTGGGTATTAACTTAATTGTATCATTATATATATCTATAATTGCCTTTGATTCCGTATGATCTACATATAAAACCTTAATTTTATTTGATTGTATCCTTAAGTTTGGCTTATCTTTGTATATGTACCCTTCTTTATCAGGAATTAATATACCTGTATTAACCAAAACAGATTCAATTATAGAATCTGTTGTTTCTTTATCATAATCATCAATGGATTTTTGAGCTACAATTAATATATCATCAACATACCTTCCATAATACGTTATATCTTCAAGTTCATTAATATAGTTATCTATTTCAGAAAAATATATGTTTGCTAATAACATAGAACTAAACAGGCCAATCGGGAGAGGGTATTGTCTAATCTTAAATTCCGGTAAATCCTTTCTATATGGTGATATAACCCGCAAGTAACATTCATATATTTTGCTGATTATTCTTGTAAGTGGTTTTATTTTTTCAAGAATTTGGCTATCATTAAAATAGTCCTTTAATTTATCGAATTTAAATACTACTGAATAAAAATATGATTTTATATCCAACGAAATCAAAACAGAATCTTTTTTTAAGTTGTAATTTCTTTCTAAATTTGCAAATGCGTTGTTTCTCCAAGAAGTATATTTTTCAAAGTATCTATTAAAAAGAATTCTGCTATCAAAATTAGTTTCATCATTTAAAAACAAAGAGGATTCATTGATTGTATTTCCATAAACATTATATGACAGTATATTTTCTTCATAATTAATTCTTGCTAGAAAAACAGTCCATAGCGTATCCAATATGTATAATTCAATAGGTGCATTAATAAAAAAATTAACTGTCTTAATTTTTTTATTTTTAGGAATAATGTTAGATACTATTTTTGATTCTTTTAAATCATCGCTTTCAAATTTCTTAGGTAAAACATAAAAATCAATTCGATTTAATAAACCATCAATATACATTTTTGACTTATTTGAAAAAGGGTGACACAAACAAAAAGAAAGCATTGAAAATGTTTCATCCATTTTTCCTTCATCACTCTCAAAATTAGCAATTTTTTTACGCATCAAGATAAAATTTTTATTATAGTAATAATAACTTTTCAATTTTCTGTATGAACCCTCAAGCATGATTTTTGTTTTAACTTCACTTTCAAACATAACGCATTCCTCATATGTTTATATTTATTACCCAAATTATAACACAATACAATCGAGTCAATCAACAACTCTTTAAGAAAACAAACCTAATTATAAATATAAAGTTCAAATATATTTCACATTATTTTTTTATATCAAATAAGCACGTTGAATAATTTTGTAAAGGTTTAAAAGCATAGTATTTCTAAAAAATTAATTATTTCAAATTTTTCTTAAATTACGATAAGTTGCAAGTATAAGAGAGGTTCACCCTACAATTTGTGGCAAACCTCTTTTTGCGTGAAAATAATTTATAAATTTTTTCTAAAAACACATCAACAAAACTCAAATTTTTCTCTGTATTATAGAGGGGTATTTTTTCTATGGTGAAATCAAATGTAAACAAGGTGTAAAGAATTTTGCAAAACACCCGAACAAAACGGGAATTTTTCTCCGTATAGTAGAGGGAGTTTTTTCTAAGTGCTTTTTCTTTTTGGTTTTCACTCAGCAAAATATTCTCTCGAATAATTTGGAAGGAGGTTTTCGTATGCGTAAAAATTGCAGCGGTCAATTTTTTCTTTTGCCAAACAGGATTTTTGATGAACGGTTATCGCCCAACGAGTTTATCGTTTATTCTTTTCTCGTTCGTGCAAAGGACTCGGCGGGGCAAAGTTTTTGGTCGGTGCCTATGATTGCAAAAAGCTGTTCGATGTGTGCTTCCACTTGCAGAAAAGTTTTGCATTCGCTGGAAAGTGCCGGGTACATAACGATCTCAAAGCGGTTTATCGGCGGCGAGCAAAAGAGCAATCTATACACAGTCAACAAGATTTAGTGCACCGTGCTTTAGGGTTTATCGGCAAAGAATATGAAAGGCTTTGATTTTGAAATTTTATGATTTTTGAAACGAAAATCTGCGACTTTTGGATCGATTTTGAAGTGAATTTCAAGCCGTCGATTTTAAAGCAGGATAAAGGGGTATGATTTTCGGGCATTGAAATGCCCGAAAACGCCGTCCGGCAAAGCCTGTCGGCTTTTCGATTCGTAATACTTTTGCGTATGATTCCAAATTCGTATGCAGTTGAGCCTGTTTTTCGCAAAAAATCAAGGCTTTTGCGTATTCACTCGAGTGTTGCGGTATGATAAACCTATTTATGAAAAACCAGGCAACGCTGTGAGCAAAAATTGACGAGTTCGCTCAAAAACAGAGTAACTCGTCGGACTTAAACTAAAAACGACTTACAGGCGATTTGTAAAAGCCTGTGAGCAAAACCGGAGGTTAATATGAACTACAAATTTACAATGAAAGGTACATCAAATTAAAGGAGGCAGATATAAAATCAAAATAAGCGTGTTGCCTTATGGCAACAAAAAACGAAGTAATAAACAGCACGAACAAAACGCATAATACTGTTGGAGGTGCGTCAATGGAAGATAATTCTAAAGTGATGCAAACAACATCATACGACATTAACAACAGTCATTACGAGGTGGTTCGCATATTTGATAAGAGCAGAGATATTAAATCTTTGATAGAGGAAAATATTTCTGCAAAGAATATGGAGGTTTTTAATTGATATTCAAACCCTCCTGTGATATACTCCGTGTTGGGTATGTAATCCTTTTTTCAAGGAGGTTTCACCAATGAAAACGAACTTGAAATTAGCCGATGCATACTACAGACTATCCGTTGAGGAGGCCAACGGCGGTGAATCATCGAGTATTACAAACCAACGAAGTATCGTCAGGCAATACTGTGAGGACAACGGTATTACCATTGTAAAAGAATTTGTTGATGACGGTTTCTCAGGCTCAAATTTTGACAGACCGGGCTTTAGCCAAATGATTGCTCACCTTAAAGACGGGTTTGCAAATATGGTTATCACCAAGGACTTATCAAGACTCGGCAGAGATATGACCGAGTCAAGCTACTATGCAGAAACCTACTTTCCCGAAAATCAAATTCATTATATTGCAATCAGCGACAACTTCGACTCGAACGAAGTTAACATTATGGCTCCGTTTCAATTTGCGATGAACGATGTTTATCTGCGAGACACCTCACGGAAAATCAAGCAAGTCATAAATCAAAAAAGGACCAAAGGCGAATACTGTGCCTGCCCTCCGTTTGGCTATATGAAGAATAAAGACGGCACAGCACTTGAGCCTGACCCGAAAACTGCTCCGATAGTGCAAAAGATATTTGCCATGGCTCACGATGGAAAATCTGCCAGAGCCATAGCAACAGCGCTCACCGAAAACGGCGACATAACACCGTTGAAATACCGTGTGCTGTATCGTGATAACTTCGGCGAAAGAGGTGCTGCAAGAGCTGTTGATGAATGGAATTACACAACGGTAAAGCGAATACTGAAAAATCCGGTTTACCTTGGTCACACAATTCTCGGCAAAACAAAAAAAGCAAGTCTCAAATCAAAAAAGAAACTTGCCGTGCCGGAAGAAAACTGGTTCATCACAGAAAACACGCACACACCGCTTGTTACCAAAGAGCAGTTTGACCAAGCCGCCTACTTTATGGGAATGAACACAAAGAATTGGCAGGGCTACGAAAAATGCCGTTCAAGCATTTTCAACGGCTTAACCTTCTGTGCGCATTGCGGCGGTGCAATGTGTTCGTCGGGAACAGTGTATAAAGGCGAGCGAATGAAATATTGGTATCTTTCGTGCAACAATATTCCAAAGCGTTCCAAAAATCACTGCGAACACGGAGCGAGAATAAAATATACAGACTTGCTTGAAATAATAAAAGCCGACCTTAACCAGCTGATTTCTCTGTCCGACAAGGACAAAAAAGAGATTATCAAACAGGCAATTCAAAGGTCGGGACAAGTTAATATTTACGAAAATTCAGAGGACAATAAATCTGCTATCAAGGGAAGAAGCGAAACAATCGACAGAATCATTATGAAACTCTACAACGACTATGCAGCAGGAACAATTTCGGAAGATGTGCTGAATGCAACAGCGTCAAAAATGTCCGACGAAGTTGCAAAGCTGAAAAAACAGCTATCCGAAATTGAACGCAAGCAGTCAAACGGAAACGAGATAACAAACAATTATGAAAAATTCTTTGCACTCGTAAAACAGTATGAGCATATTGATGAGCTGACGGAAGAAATCGTTCGCACCTTCATAGAGAGAATTGAAATCGAAGAAAAGGTACTGCCCGAAAATAGAAAAATCGCAGGCAAAAATGTACCTTACAAGCAAAAAATCACAATCTATTACCGATTTATCGGAAATTTTCAAGAAAATATAGTTAATAGACAAGATATAGCAAGTTAGTCGAACATCTTGCCAAAATCAGTGCATTTTAATATGTAAACATACGCACTGAGAGGTTGGTGTTAACCTTAAGCAGGGCTACAACGGCGATCTTACTTCTAAGCAAGCCGGCTCCGTAGGCGGCCAGATGGTTAATGTAATGTGTCCTGTACGAACTGTGCAATTTCAGCGTACAAATTGGGCTAAAAATAACCAACTTCAGCCGATTACATATGAATTTTGCATAGCGGTATAAAAGCTCACTCACAGCAAAAGCATACAAAACCATATAAATTGATTTAATTAAGAACAACATACAAAAGCTACAAATAATAAATACAATGAACACCATCTGATGTGAACAGTCCCAAATTGTGCAGACAAGAAAATATTGTATATAAAAGCCAATTATGGTACTATGATAAAAGGAGGATAAATCGCTATGAAAGAACAAAAAATTGATCTTAAAGAAATAAATAAAGATAATAATCAAGGCGAAATAGTTATTTATCAAACTGATGACGGTGATACAAAAATTGATGTTCGATTTGTTGATGAAACGGTATGGTTGACGCAGGCTCAATTATGTGAACTTTACCAAACGAGCAAATCAAATGTAAGTGAGCATATTAAAAATATTTTTGAAGAGGGCGAGCTTGAAGAAAATTCAGTTGTTCGGAAATTCCGAACAACTGCGAGTGACGGTAAAAATTATAGCGTTTCATATTATAATCTCGATATGATTATTTCACTTGGTTACCGAATCAAATCAGTCACTGCTACTCAATTTCGTCGTTGGGCAACCGAACGCTTAAAGGAATATATGATAAAAGGTTTCACCATGGATGATGAAAGGCTTAAAAATCTCGGTGGTGGAAATTATTGGAAAGAACTTTTAGACAGAATCAGAGATATTCGTTCTTCCGAAAAAGTTATGTATCGTCAGGTCCTTGCAGGAGTGGACCGGAAAAAAGGATGCCTGACCGACACCTGCCTGTCGGCACAGGATGCATTCAAGAAATACCTGGGTTATTTCATATACCGTATGAAAACTGAAAACCTCACGTACGGCTCGTCCAAAGCTGTGCGTGAGGTTTTTTGTAATATTTCGTGCTTTCGCAAATAAAGGCAAGCATTTATTTGCTGAGAAAAGTGACCATGCAAGGGAAAACAACCCCTGCATGGTCACTTTTTATGCCATTGCAGACTCAAATGCTTTTTCAAAGATCTCATCATCAAGCGACTTGCGCAACTCTCTCTTGAGTTGAAAGCATGTTGCTTGGTATTTTTTAGACCGGCGTCCTTTTGATTTGATTTTTGCGCTGTTAGGGAAATCTTTGGAAAACTGAGCGAAGGCAATCCGCCAATACTGGCTCATGCTTAGAATTGATTCATAAATATCATACAGTTCATCATCAGAAAATACCGATGTATCTTTGTCCTTTAAATACAAATGCAATCCTTTTTCAAATTCTCGCCAGTCATCTTCACGGATCTTCTCCCTTTTATTGCGAATCCACTCAAAAATGCGCACATCTTCTCTGTTGCCAACGCGGTCGAGGATATCCTGCCACTGGCGCCAAGAAAGTTTTTCGACTATTTCTTGATCGAACTGCGATAGCCTGTAACATTGTCCATAAAAACTGCGTGTTTCAGCATTTGTGCCCTCGTTTCTAATGCGATTCTCTTTTGTGGCAAAGGTTTTGATTTCATCCCAGAATTTTCTACGTTCAGATGCAGAAATATTATACTTGGTTAGCAAACTGCCAAGAAATTTACCGAGGTTATACTTGTACAAAACGCTTTTTCCATAGGTTTCTTCCAAATCTGATTCAATCTGCGGAATTTCTTGCTTGAGGGCATTCAATATTTCGTCTATAGTGGCTATTTCTTTTGATGATAATAGGCCTTCATACACAAGATGTCCTTCATCATCCAATGCAACTATATGTCCCATGCTTATCACCTCACCTTAGACTCTGAAAGTAAACGCTTTCGATTTTTTGTAGCACCTGATCTGCTGCTTCTTGCGGCTCAAGGTCTGCAAAATCTTTTCCTTGTTCTCCGAACATATCGTATTTACCTTCAGCGAGATAGAGTAGAACGTACTGTTTAAGCATTTGCTCTTTCATATAATCGTGTTGCACATCAGGATAGTCAGACACATTTAAGTAGGCTACATGGCCAACATTAAGAGTGATGGTACGTCCATTACCAGCGGTATACCATGAACGTCTAAAGTCCTCGGGAGCTACAACGCTTTGTACATCAAAAGAATCGTTTTTGCCGTTTTTTTCATCAGAGTTCAAAAAAACCTTATAGTGATAAGATGCTATTTTGTCACCTTTTTCATATTGCGGATCATCAGAATTAGCAATAAGTCTGGCGCGAAGTTCAAGGATACCCTCCGACAAATAGGGTTCATAGGTCTGCCGATCAAATACAATTTTCTCAATGGGTGCAGTAATCGTTTCTTCAAACGGTTCGATATTCCCCTCAAAAGAAGCGACATCAATTATTTTAGGACAAGTTGGATCACTTGCATTATGGATGCTTACATTCAAGCGATAGTTCAGTTTGTGATTCCTCTTGTTCTCAACTAAGTAGGATACGCTCCTTAAAGATTCACCAAAATTCACCCTGCGGCTGTTGACTGTTGGAAAAATACACTCATGAAGCACAAGGTTGACTGTCTCTCGGGAATTATCCGGTTTGTCAATGTCAAAGAAATACGGGAGATCTTTTCGTTTTTCTTTTCCGCTACCAATAACCTTTACCACAAGAACGATTCTGTTTTCTGCAAATTGAACAGAGTTTTGTTTTGAAATCGTATGTGTAAAGTCTATCTTTTTTACAGAGTTGGACGGTACCGTTATTTTATCATTTGCAACAGAGGATACCACGGCACCTGTTTGGGGATTAACAACGGACAGTTTATACTCAAATCTCTTATCTGTAGCGTAGGAGCTCTTTATTCTGACCGTAAACCCTATTTTGTCTCCTGAAGTGACGCGCTCAGAATTTTCAGTAGGATAGGATATGTCTTGCCATCGGACATCAAAATCTGCCTTCTGTGGACCTTTTCCCAAGTCTTCGAAGCCAAGACGGTCAAATAAATCCTGAATATCCTCTGCAATCTGCTTCAACTCGTCTTTCAGCTTTTTATCTTCGCTTTCCTTGTCTTTTATGTATCCCCACTCTATAAGATTTGCTTTAAATTTGTTGTTGCAGTAGTTTTTGAGGTACTGGTATATAGCTGTATTCTTCTTACCTTTACTAACTCCAAAGTGGACCTTATCCTCAATATCAGACAAGTCATCCTCCCACTGTTCATCCACTTCAATGTAACCCCAGAACTTATTTTCAATTTTTTTAGGGATGTCCTTGATGTCAATTTCACCAATTTTCATACCCTTCCTGTAATAGGATATACCATTCCAGCGGTTACCGCCATCATCGAAAATGTAAAGGCCAAAGTGCTTTACTTTATAACCAGGCATATATGTTTCGGGATTCTGAAGTTCAAACGAATGAGTCCCATTTTTTATGTCTTCTGGTACATCAATTTTAATGCCATTAACCGTTATTGCGGCATCGTCTGTCAAACGTTGGATAATTATCCACCATGACTCCTGAATAAACGGAATAATCTCGCCACTGGTTATGGAGGCTACCAGTTCTTCTTTAGGAGACTCAATAATAATTCGCGTACCAACTGTCTTCTTCTCAGAGAGTCCGGTGTTATCAAGAATATACTTTTTAGCCTCTTCGCCCTCATATGCAATGGAATTGACCTGCCCACTCTTATTAACATTAGCTACATATAACCCATCTTCCCGGAGAGAATCAAAATAATAGGTATAAGATTGAGAAGCAACAGAGTAAACGCTCTTTCCAGCACCAAAAAGACCGCCGCCGGTTGTATTGCCGCCAGAGTTAAACATCGATGTGAAGCGTGACAGACGTTCTTCTGCTGGAAGCACTTTCCCTTGCGCCATCAGATCGTTAATCTGTTCCGCTGGTGTGTTTCTGCCAGTTAAACCAACTGTTCCAGAATCTTCGACAACGACATACTTACCGTGTGAGTTCTCTATCAAAGAGATGTCACATCTCCAGTTTTTCCACTTATTGGTCTTTCTTGCGCCGACAGCGTTTTGAATCGCATCTTTCTGAAACCCGTTAGGGAAGGTCACGCCAGCATCGGTATATGCGCCCAAGATCCAATCGACATTGTTTCTGTAGTTCTGCGGTATGGGAGTGAGAGCCATAGAAACACCTCCTTAATCTAATGTGAAACGAGAGCTTTTCTTGCTCTCTATTTTGTTGAATTTCTTTTTTGCCTCACGGACCTCTGCTTCAATAGCCGCAAAAATTTTATCGACATCCTGTTGCGTATAATCATAAGCACTTGAATTTGAACAATTACCAAGAAGCTGAAGCATATCGATTATCTTATTCGTGCGTGCTTCCGCAAGTCTGACAAACTTTTCACGCTTTGTTTCTTGTCCTTTACTCATAGGAAAGCCCCCCTCTTGTTTATATGTTGATATTAGTGTATCACATAAAGCTGCTTGCGTCAATAATATTTGAAAAATATTTGCAATATATTTATTATATTTTAAAAATGCATACCTATATTTAATCACAAAATGCAAAATGCCGCACAATATTACAAGAATAATGCACGGCATTTTTGTGATATTCAGTTTCTATTTCAAATATTTTATGAGTATTGTTGCAATTCCTTTTGCTAATAAGGGTGGAACCGCATTCCCTACTTGCTGATATTGAGAATCCTTTGTGCCGATAAATTCAAAAGAATCCGGGAAAGACTGAAGTCTTGCTGCCTCTCGAACTGTTATCGCCCTATTAAGGGTAGGATGTATCCACATTGATTTGCGGACATTCACGACTGTCCCACTTGGCTTGTTGGGATCAAGTCTTAAATAAATAGTATTCTGCGTTCTTTCAGGTTTCGAATATGTATCCTTATCTTCGAGTTCTAAACTGTGAAAGTTCTTTCCTTGCTTTATTTTCTTAAAGCGCTCCATTGATTTTTCAGTCGTTTTTGTCGTTATGTGATTTTTAACAGATTTACTTCCTTTGCGCATAGAAAGAGCGTAATCACTTATATCGCTTTGCTTCACATAAGGTATCGGGGTATAAATCGGTTTGTAACCGACTTCATAAATTGAAAGATCCGATATTGCTTCCCCTACGGTCGGGATACTATCAACAGCAGGCTCATTGGGCAGGACTAATTCGATGTCTTTTTCTTTATATACATCATGTCTTATTCCTACAACGATATATCTACGGCGTTCCTGCGGCACCCCAAACAACTCGGCGTTAAACACAGCCCCTTTTTGAATATATTCATCTCCAAGAATGGCGTTTATATAATCAATTACGGAATATGAATTTACTACAAAACGCAAACCGTCTTTAACCGAATATTCATATTGTCCGATTAATTCATTTTCAGATATCTCTTTAATGAATTCTATCAATTTTTGCAAGCCAACTATATAGTCTAATTCCTCAATTGCTTTATCTGGACGATTTTCCTCTATTGCGCTATATATATTTCTCAATTTTGCAATAAATTGTTGTTTTGTCTCAAAATCGGTATCACTGATACTATTTATATATGATACAATCAGATTCTTAATCGCAAGCTTGTTCTTTTTAAGAAAATTAGGTAGCCTCCTGGGGTTGCCGATATTCTTTCTCAATACACTTAAATGATGTGTAAGTTGCTCCGGAATCAATATTTCACTTAAATCAGATTCTGGCAAGCCACGCATATCAATCCCGTCATATGACACTTCTGAAAGCAATAATGTATCCCGTCTCTTCGGAATATCATGACCGTTTGCAATAAGTGCTTCTATTTCGTCGTTGTCTTTGCGGGATTCGTAAAACCTGTGTGTGTCAGATTCGAGCATACTAACATTTTCCATTACAAAGGCTTTTGGCTTAATTTCTCGGATTGCTCTAAAGTACTCCTTTACCAAGCCGTTGTTCATGCTAATCAGGTGATTTTTTTGTCTATTGGCATTCGAGAAGCCCTGGCACGGTGGTCCTCCTATAACCACATCAATGGAATTCCCAAGCCGCGAATTTAAAGCGGCAAAATCATAACCAATTACATTATCAATGAACTCAAAATTGTCATCGTTTTTCGCAATGTTTGCTTTATATGTTTTTTGTGCATTATTGTTAATTTCTGCAGCAGCAACAAGTTTGTATTCACCCGTCATAAGGAAACCGAAACTCAAACCACCTGCACCGGCAAATAAATCAATGGTTTTTATCATAGTCCATACCTCGTTATTCTGCGTCAGCAACTCGATTGTTATTACGCATCCACGAGTCTACTTCGCTAATTTTGAATTTCCATTTTCTGTCTATCTTATAGGCGGGAAGCTCTTGCGTGCGAATCATCTTTTTTACGGTATCTCTACTGCAATCAAGATGCTTACATATATCCTCCATAGATACCCACTTTTCTTCTTTTTCCATAAGGCACCTCCATATCTATCGTGTCATTGTACCACAAGGCGTCCGAAAAATCAACAAGAATTTCTACTAACTATAAATAACTAATACTAATAACTACTAAGAACAGCTAAAATAAAATCCTTGCCCATTTTGGACAAGGATTTAAAGATAAGGTCAAGCACTTAAAGCCCTTTTACTTCTCCATAATCTAAACTAATCTCTATACACTTTTCAATTATTTCTGTCTGTGTAAGACGGGCGATAAAACAGTATCTGTGACTTTACGGTAGGACTACTGATGCGGGATGAGGTTTAGCGACATACGGCATTTCGCCTGTGCCTCAAACCAGCACTTCCCACTTACCGTATCTTTTTCCGCTTTCTCGGCGGATATAGTTTTTATCCTGCAGGGATTTCATAATTCGCTTTATAGTTGCAATGGATTTTCCGGTTGCTTCTACAAGCTCTTGTTGTTTTATAGTTGGGTTCTTTGCCACTAATTCTAAAACCGCAAGTTCTTCTAAAGTACAGTCTAAAGTATCAAATTGATACTTTGAAACTTTGGAGTTGATACTTTGGGAATTGCTTTCGCCTGCATAATCAATGTGCATATATCTGTTTTTTAGTTCGTAATGCGTATCTAACAAGAGATTTGAAAAGAACATTTCCAAAAACTTAGTCGTGGAATGAACGCCTTTTTGCAAATTATTGTAATTAGCACGAACCAACGCATTACGAAAGTACCAAGAATTTTTCTCGAAAGCGTCATTGTTTACGCTAAAGCCGAATGTTTTCATATATTTAATCATAAACACGGCAGTTGCACGGGTATTTCCTTCGCTGAACGGGTGAATTTGCCAAATATCCGAAGCAAATTTAGCTAAATGCTTTACAGCCGCATCAACCGACAAACCCTCATAAGAAAATTGCTTTTCGGTGGAAAAATCATAGTCCAAAGTTTCCTTAATACTGTTCCAGTCCGCATAGGTAACAGTGTCACCGTTCAGTACCCACTCTTTCTTTGTGATATTATACTGCCTGACTTGTCCTGCGTGACTGAACACGCCCTCGAACAATCTGCGATGAATCGAAAGCCACTCGGCAGGGGAAAACTGAAACGCTTTTTCTCCTAATAACTTTGCAATTCTTGCCGAAACGATGTCTGCTTCTTTGGTTTCATTTTCCGTTTCGGTGCGTACAGAACGCTGCTCATAGTAACTGTGAATACGCTTTTGAGCCTCGTCAATTGTGATTTTACCTTCGATATGCTCTTTGGCGGTGTCTAACAAATAATCAGATGTATTCAGCCCGTCAACAGCCTGCAAACCGATGGCTGTTTGCCACGCTTCGCTTTTTTCGGCTTTGTCTGGTTCGCCTTGCTTTATATATTCTTCAAGTTCAAATTGCCAATTCTTACTGGGCATATTTGCACCTCCAAAATCAATTAATAAAGTATTTAAGTACTAAGTACAGTAGAACAATAGCCACGATAATTGAAAACACAATCCATATTACGACCTTTTTTGATTTATGTTTCGGCCGGTTAGGTTGTTCAGAATATGTATATTGCAGTTGAGCCGGTTCGTGATTTTGTGCGGATTTTGCGACAGGATGTGGTTTTGTTGCTTGAAAATACATTGCAAGCGGATCAGTTTGATTTATTATTCTTTCATAAAAATCATCAAGCCATTCATCGTCTCCGGCTTCGCACATAGTTTCTTCGTAGCAATCAGGTTCGTGTACTATTTGATTCCTAATCCAACGATAGTGCTTTAGTTGTTTTAAATCATTTTCCCATCCTCTGACAAGAAAAGAACCATGAGGATTGTTTAGCATTTCCTCTATATAGGCGGATACTCCATATTGAGTTTCAAACATTTCTCCGCATATTTTATCAAGATGCTTGTAAGATTCAATAAAACTCATATATGCCTCCGAAATTTGATTATTTATCCGCTGCAATACCGGATTTCATCCAAGCGTCAATTTCGCTGACTTTGAATTTCCAAAGGCGTCCGATTTTTGCTGCGGGCATATTTCTTCTTTCTATCCAATCAAGTACGGTATCACGGCTGACGCCAAGATATTCGCATATTTCTTTCATTGAGTACCAGCGCTCGATGTTAGAATCCATTAGATTTTCCTCGCTTTCAGATAGTTACAATTATACGAGTTTAGTATATCACACAGAGCGCTTAAAAGCAATGATTATTGCGGATTTATAAGGGAAAAGCAAGAAAAAATCAAAACAAAACGAAGCTGTTACTCGAACGGCTCCGTAAAGTTAATTATATTTTAAAAGACAGCATTTTCACGAAGTATGACTTACCACTAATGAGGTTGAACACAACAGGAAGCTGCGAAAAAGAAAAAATAGTTTCAAAATTAAATGAACTGCTTGCATAAACACAAAAGAGTTGAGAAATTGTGTTCTTCAACTCTTTTTATTATAGTGTAACTTAATTACGGCAAAATTTCAAGCCAATAGCCGTCCGGGTCCTCGATGAAATAGATACCCATTTCAGGATTTTCAAAGCAGATACAACCCATTTCTTCGTGCTTTTTATGCGCCAAATCAAAATCATCTGCCTTAAATGCCAAATGGAACTCACATTCACCCAAATCGTACGGCTGCGGATGTTCTTTAAGCCAAGTAAGTTCAAGATCAAAATCGCTTGAATCATTGCTCAAATAAACGATAATAAAATCGTCGGTGGTTTTTCGACTGACCTCGTGCAAATCAAGTGCGTCATTGTAAAACTTAATCGACCTATCCAAATCGGAAACATTATAGTTTTCGTGAATCATTCTAAAGCTCATATTTTTTCTCCCTTTGCTGATTCTGTGTTTTTTATTCGTGATTTATACTGCGGATATTCGGTGATAAATCTATCAATCACGCTTGGCTCGTTCCAATAATGCATAGGAAAAACGGCGTTGCAATCGACATGTTTCAAAAAATAAAGCATACCATCGGCATAATGCTCCTCCTGCCGTGGGTCAAGGGGAACGAATGCGGCATCAAAATGAGCGCCCTTGATTTTATCAATCTCGGCACGGTACATGGAGGCCATGTGGCGGTTATCGGCTTCCGTCTCACCCTCCCAATGCCAATCGTTCAAATCACCTGCGTGGTAAATTGCGCCCTCGATTGTCTTGACGATAAAAGCAACACCGCTGTCGGTTGAAAGAAGCGTACTAACCTGTGTGCCGTTGTCAAGAATATAGGTTTGATCGTGATAAGCCGTCGTGACTTTCACACCGTCAGGATACTTCTTTTTGCCGATGTCCTTTGCCAAAACAGCTTGATAATTCATACCTATATCATCAAGAATTTCAAAGATTTTGGGGTTGAAATGATCTTGGTGAAAGTGACTGCAAAAGACGACAACTTCCTTGCTTTTGTCAAGGCTCGGCATCTCGCCTTTGTAATAATCAAAAACATAGTAGCAGTCCTCGGTTTCAACCAAAAATCCGCTGTGGTTAATGTATGTTATTTTCATAATCCACCTCTGCAAATTCGGGATTTTGAGCAACCGTTAAATTTCTTCAATTCCCAAGTTTCTCAAATATTCATAAGTTCCATTGTAATACTCCGGAAGACGTGTGCTGTCCTCCCAAAAGCCGGTAGATGTTTTATTGTCATTACCAAACGGCACGCAAATTACCATACCCAACCTTGCACGAGTTAGTAAAACTCTTAATATAAAAATTATATCATAATTCTATTTTACAAACAACATCGCAATTGACAAACGAGTAAATTTTAGTACTAAGTCAAATATTTTTTCTGAAAACACATCAACAAAACTTGATTTTATCTCTGTATTATAGAGGGGTATTTTTTTGTTATAATGAAATCAAATGTAAACAAGGTGTAAAGAATTTTAAAAAACACCCGAACAAAATGGAAATTTTTCTCCGTATAGTAGAGGGAGTTTTTTAACGGTGTCTTTTCTTTTTGGTTTTCACTTTATAAAAATATTCTCTCGAATAATTTGGAAGGAGGTTTTCGTATGCGTAAAAATTGCAATGGTCAATTTTTTCTTTTGCCGAACAGGATTTTTGATGAACGGTTATCGCCCAACGAGTTCATTGTTTATTCTTTTCTCGTTCGGGCAAAGGACTCAGCGGGGCAAAGTTTTTGGTCGGTGCCAATGATTGCGAAAAGCTGTTCGATGTGTGCTTCCACTTGCAGAAAAGTTTTGCATTCGCTGGAAAGTGCCGGGTACATAACGATCTCAAAGCGGTTTATCGGCGGCGAGCAAAAGAGCAATCTATACACGGTCAACAAAATTTAATGCACCGTGCTTTAGGGTTTATCGGCAAAGAATATGAAAAGCTTTAATTGGAAATTTTATGATTTTTGAAACGAAAATCTGCAGCTTTTGAGTGGATTTTGAAGCGAAATTCAAGCCGTCGATTTTAAAGCAGGATAAAGGGGTATGATTTTCGGGCTTTGAAATGCCCGAAAACGCCGTCCGGCAAAGCCTGTCGGCTTTTCGATTCGTAATACTTTTGCGTATGATTCCAAATTCGTATGCAGTTGAGCCTGTTTTTCGCAGAAAATCAAGGCTTTTGCGTATTCACTCAAGCGTTGCCGTATGATAAAACTATTTTTGATAAATCAGACAACGCTGTGAGGAAAAATTGACGAGTTCGCTCTAAAATTGAGTAACTCGTCGGACTAAAACTAAAAACAGCCTACAGGCGATTTGTGAAAGCCTGTGAGCGAAATAGGGGGTTAATATGAACTACAAATTCACAATGAAAGGCAAATCAAATTAAAGGAGGCAGATATAAAATCATAGTTAGCGTGTTGCCTTATGGCAGCAAAGGAAATAAATTCTAAAGCATCAGGCAATAATAGTATTGAAAAATCAAGCGGGAGTGAGCTGAAAATCAATACACAAAACATTGCCGATGAGAGAATCAGCACGGAGCTTTGGATGCAGCATTTTGCAAATACCCTACTGAATCAAAATGCGATTGACGACAAAACCTATCGCAAATTGATGGGCAAAATCAGCGTAGAAGTCAATCGCAGATACGGAAAAATAAACTGAAAAGCTATGTAAAACATTACCAAAACAGGTATCAATCCCCTAATGAACAGAGGGGTGAAATACTGTAAAATAAAGCTGGATAATAGAAATTATTTGTGATATTGTCTGCTTGGAAAGGAGTAAAAATATGGATATATATTCAACTCGTGAGAAAATCAGAAAAGAAAATATCAACTTTATGAATCTGCCGTTGCGAGTGACATTTTACGCTCGTGTCAGCACGGATTTTAATGTTCAGTTAAATTCGCTTGATAACCAAATAACATATTACACCGATTTCATTAGGAAAAATCCGAATTGGGAATATGTTGACGGCTATGTTGACGAGGGTATATCGGGCGTATCGACTGCAAAGCGTGAGCGATTCAACGAAATGATTGAGGACGCTAAGGCAGGAATGTTTGACCTGATTGTAACCAAAGAGGTGTCGAGGTTTGCCCGTAACACGCTGGACAGCATTCGCTTTACCCGTGAACTTTTAGCAAGCGGAGTGGCTGTGTATTTTCAAAACGACAACATAAATACACTTGACGAAGACAGTGAACTGAGGCTGACGATTATGTCATCTATGGCACAGGACGAGTCGAGAAAAATCTCAACCCGTGTGCGATTCGGTCATCAACAGGCCATCAAAAAAGGCACTGTACTCGGCACAAACAATATGTACGGCTACATCAAAAAAGACGGAAAGCTGATGATTGACGAAACGCAAGCCGACTTTGTGAGAGAACTGTTTGAAATGTATGCCACGGGAAAATTCAGTATGAAGCAAATGGAAAAGCATTTTTACCAAAAAGGAATACGAAATTCAAAAGGTAAAATGCTCTCCCACTCAACGATGAGCAACATCATACGCAACCCAAAATACAAAGGCTACTATGCAGGAAACAAGGTGCGAATTACAGACCTGTTCACCAAAAAGCAAAAGTTTTTGCCCGAGGAAGAATGGGTTATGTATAAAGATGAAACCGGTGAAACAGTACCGGCAATCGTCAGCGAGGAATTATGGGACAAGGCAAACGAAGTGCTCTATATGCGAAGTCAGGATGTAATCACGGCACAGCACAAGACGGTGCATCAAAACCTGCTGACAGGCAAACTGATATGTGCACACTGCGGTATGCCCTACTATCGCAAGGACGCAGTAAGCAAGGGCGGAGAAAAAATCTCAAAGTGGGTATGCTCGGGCAAGATAAAAAACGGAGCGTCAAGCTGTCCGAGTCGAGCGATTTACGAAAGTGAAATCAAGCCGATTATTGAGGACATTTTCAAATCGGGGCAACAGCATATTGAGGAACTGTCGGCGTGTGTGCTGAAACTTGTGTCCGAAGTCCTTGACACAAACGAAAACAAGGACGAGCTTAACAGACTGAACCAAGAACTTATCACACGGCAAAAAATGAAAGCGAAGTTGTTACAATACAACGCTGACGGAAGAATGAACGACAGCGAATTCATACGAATGACTGCCGACTGCGATAATGAAATCAAGGACATTGAGAAAAAAATAAACGCCCTGAGCAAAACATCAAAAACCGAGCGAGAGATGAAAAAAGAGCTTGCCGAAATCAAAACCATACTGAAAGCGGCGGAAAAGCACATTGACGGTGAGGAAATCGACAGAGCGTTTATTGACCGATATATAAGCGATATTACAGTCTATCCCGATGAGGAAATAACACGCTTTGAGATACATCTGAAAGCCGGAACAACAGTCACTAAAACCCTTCAAAACCTTACGAGCCGTGCAGGTAGTAATAGTAAGAAAATGATCAAGGCTTATGAAGAATCAATGAAATAAGATTTAGCGAAGCAAGATTATAATGATGATTGCTAAACGGCAATCCAACGGTGCACGCCGCACAGGCAAAGCACAAAAAAACTGCGCCGGCAACAGCCGACGCAGTTAATTTTTTCTCTATAAAATTCTGCCCGGCAAATTCATACGAATTTGCTTTTTTAATTTTCATGCTTATTAAAATCAAAAAGATTTAAGCCCACCGAATCGCTGAAGGTGCGTTCAACAGCACCGTTTACAATTGTTATAACCATTTCACAGGTGGCACTAATAACGGCTTTATTCAAATGGCCGCCGAAAACCTCGCCCTTATCATTACCCGCACTCATATGCAGATGGGCATAATATTCGCCGTTCATTGTGCTGACCGTGCCGGTGAGCGACACAATTTCAAAAGCACCGGTAAAGCTGTTTGAATAATACTTTTTCTCATCCGTGTTAAAAACGCCGACGGTAAAATCATTAACGGCACCGAGTGCGCTTATATTTGCAAGCTTTATATTTTCTGCAAATGAAATTTTTTCAAGCTGCTCAAGAATTTCCTCGCCCTTATCAAGGCGGGCTATAACCGTGTTTTCAAATCTTCTGTATTCCATAAAGCACAACCCATATAAAAGTAATAAAATTTTAAACCAAACCTCAAGGCAAAAACGCTTCTAAAACAGATTTTTATCCTCGTTTTTACGCTTTTTGCGCAAATCTGAAAAAAAATCCGAAAGCATTTTTGCACATTCGCTTTCATATTCGCCGCCTACTATTTCCGGCTTATGATTATAAGGCAAATCATTGAAATTTATTACAGATCCGAATGAGCCTGCCTTATAATCGTATGCGCCGAAAGTAACTTTTTTGATGCGTGAATTTATAATGGCACCTGCGCACATTGGGCATGGTTCAAGAGTTACAAACAATTCACATTCCCAAAGCCGCCAACCGCCAAGCGTGCGGCATGCATTATTTATTGCCTCAATTTCGGCATGGCAAAGTGCGTTTTTGGCAAGCTCTCGCCTATTGCGCCCCTCACCCACTATTATTCCGTTTTTTACCACCACTGCGCCTACGGGCACTTCACCCTCTGCGGCACTGATTTTTGCGAGCTCTGCGGCACGCTGCATAAAGCCCTGCATATTACACCTTTTTTATGCTCATGATAACGGAAACAACAAAATAAGCTGCCGAAAGAATAAGCACCGGAGACGAGAAAAATGCGCCGAGCTTTTGAGCCGTTGTGTTTGCATAAGGCGTGTTATCCCGCTCATCAAGTTTAAATATTATTTGTTTTTTAAGTGCAAGAATCACAACGCAAATTGCGCCTGCGGCAATCCAAAAGCCAAAAAGCACATAACCTGCAATTTCGCCTGCTTTTTCGCTGACGGCATATTGAAAAATGCTGCTTATAACGCTCATTGCATTATTAAAACCATGAATGAATATTGCAGGCACAACAGAATCCGTGCGCACGGTTACATAGCCCAAAATCAAGCCAACGAGAGTGGCAAATATAAATTGGATTATATTGCCGTGAATAAGACCGAAAACTATTGAAACGGCAACAACACCAAATGCCTTACCGTATTTTTTAACGATTCCGAGAGCACAGCAGCGCAGCGAAAATTCCTCGCAAATTGCGGGCACGATTGCCGTGGCAACAAGCGAAATAAGGCAGGCGAAAGCATTGGTGGGATCCGGAGTTTCAGGCTGTGTTAATTCAAAGCCGGTTGACTTTGAAAGCATAGACAAAATTCCAACCACATAATCAGCACCGACACAACACAGCATTCCCGCACCCACCCAAAGGCAGAGCTGTGAAAAAGGCATTTGCCTTGACGGCACAAGAGGACCTGAAAGCTTTTTCTTATTTATTGCCGCGGCCAAGCCAAACGGCACGGCAAGAGCCAACACCTCAACAAAAATTATGCCAAAGCAATCCTGAAAAACAGAAGAACTTTGATATTTTTGATAAAAGGCCGAATCTGCACTGAGCAAAAGGCTTGCGAAAAGCTGAACTGCCAAAAAAGCAAGCACGCAGCCGCCGATTATATTACCCAGCGAGCGAATTTGCCTGCGCTGGGCTTTTGCCTGCTGCTGATAATAAAGCTGCTGATTATAATTCGGATTTCCGTTTGGGCCGAAACCCGGATTATACCAACCGTTTCCGCCGGTATTTCCCGAATTACAGCCGTTATAATTATTGAAATTATTATAATTGTTATTGTAATTGTTATAGTTGTTAAAGTTATTAAAATTATTCAAAACTTATCCTCTTAACCGAAAATATGCCATAGCAACTCAATCAAGCTCTGCGGCAATTTTTTTAATATAGGCTCTAAGCTCATCTTTAGTGTCCGGATGATTTAAACCAACCTCAATATTGGCCTCTAAAATTCCAAACTTATTGCCCATGTCATAACGCACGCCCTCATATTCAAGCGCAACAACGCCCTCTGTTTGAGCAAGTGTTTTCATAGCATCGGTAAGCTGCAATTCATTGCCTGTGCCGAGCGGAGTTTTCTCAAGAATTCCGAAAATTTCAGGAGGAAGAACAACTCTGCCGAGAATTGAAAAATTACCCATTATCTGCTCCGGCTTAGGCTTTTCAATCATATCTGTGCAGGTGTAACAATTATCCTCAAGATGCTCTGTTTTAAGAGAACAATATCTTGTGATTGCCATGCCCGGCACCTCTTTAACACCTACTATGCCCTTGCCGTATTTTTCATAAGCATCACAAAGCTGCTTTGTGCATGGCTCTGTTTTTGAAAGAATAACATCATCCCCGTAAAGAACCGCAAAAGGCTCATTACCAACAAAATTTTTGGCGCAAAGCACTGCATGGCCAAGGCCCTTTGTTTCCTTTTGGCGCAGAAAATAAATATTGCCGAAATTTGAGCATGCAAGCACATCTTCATAAATATCTTTTTTGCTTTCATTGCCTGCAAGCTTTGACTCAAGCTCATAATTATGATCAAAATGATCCTCAATGGCTCCCTTATTTCTGTTTGTGATAATAAGGATTTCCTCTATGCCCGAATCAAAAGCTTCTTCAACTATATACTGAATAGCCGGCTTATCAACAATATTCAACATTTCCTTGGGGATTGCTTTTGATGCAGGAAGCACTCTTGTGCCGAGCCCCGCTGCCGGAATTATAGCTTTTCTTACTTTCAAAACATTATCCTCCTTGATAACATTATTTTTTTATTTTTTGCCGTCACGGGCTACAAATGCCGCCGGCTTTTTCTTTTGACTGCAAAACGCAAATCAAAAGAAATTCATAAGGCTTTCCAACAGCCCGATTGCAAAATATGCGATGCATGGAGCAAAAAAGCTTACTCCGCCCCTGCTTGCTATGAAAAGGCGCCTCATTTCCGCCTGCGGCAAATCACCGTTTGCGCCCATAAGCGGATTCATTGTGATATCGGCTCCCGAAGACAGCTTTTCATCAATGTTTTTTACGAGCTCTGCAATTTTTTTGCGATAAAGATTATCCGCAACAAGCCCTATAACAATGTGGATTACAACCAAAGCCGCAAGCACAATCAGGCTTGGCACCATAACACCGGTTGATTGCATAAGAGCTGCGATTTTTTGAGACTGCTCTGCCGTTACGGTTGCCGAATTGCCTATAATCTGAGCCGTGCCGTTTAAAAAATCCGTAAGCGGCTTTTGATAAATAACGCTCACAACAAGCCTTGCAATGAATTCTATTGCAATGAAAAGAATTCCGGGCTTATACATTTTTCGAAAGAAAAGGTAATACGGGCCGAAAATAAAAGCAGCCCAATTCCAATTCAGTTTTTTGCCTTTGCGGAATTTTGAAATAAACTTGGTAAAATTAGGGCCGATTGCCGAAACCTCATCGGCAACCAAAACACCGTCTATTTTTTCATTTTTATTGACTGTATATTCCTTTGGAATACTTGTGCCCGAAGGCATCTGGAATGTGATAAACGGCGGCATTTTTCCGGGTGCATTATTTTCGTTTCCCGATTCCGAACCTAATTGAGCGTTTTCGCTTAAAGGATCAAAGGGATTTCTTTTATCTGCGTTTTCCTGCCGAGAAGGTTCCTGCTTTTCCTCGTTTTTATGCCTGTCATAAACAAAGCCCTGCGAATGAAGACTTTCGTTTGCACATTTGCCCAGCTTTTCATAGCAGCTTCTGTGATGGGGTGTGCCGCAAACGGGGCAGGTTACAACATCATCACCGGCTTTAAAAGGCTCGCCGCAAACGGGGCATTTTTGGTTATCATATAAAGACATATAATTTGCTCCTGTTTAAAATATTTTAAAAAGCTTGCCGAAATAACGGCTTAACTTAAATTAAAGGATATAATTCGTCATTTAATTATACCTTAATTTAGCACACAAAATCAACATAATAGTTAAAAATAAGTAAATATATTTTTAACGATAACACCTTGAAATAAAGAAGGATTTTGTATATAATAGCATATACAATTTTCAGAGATAACATTAACATTATTATATTCGAAGCCCTAAGGGGCGGAAAGGCAGCAATTTATGATAGAATTTGAAGATTTAAGACTCAGGCTGCTTGAATCAGAAAAGCCGATTGAAAATTTAAAAGAGGCGCTTGCAATAGACCATGTTAAAAACGAGATTGCAGAGCTTGAAAAGCAAGCTTCTGCCCCAGGATTTTGGGATGACAGCGAAAACAGCCAAAAAGTGCTTAAAAAAACCGGTGCTCTTAAAGCAAAGGTTGAAAGCTATGATTCGCTAAAAAACGATTACGATGACACCTTAATGATGATTGAGCTTGCAAACGAAGAAAATGACGAAAGCATGCTTGAAGACTGCACTAAATCCGTTGATTCCATTGAAAGCAAAATTGAGAGCCTTACTCTTTCCACCCTTCTCAGCGGCGAATACGACAGCAAAAATGCCCTGCTTACATTCCACGCAGGTGCCGGCGGAACAGAAGCCATGGATTGGGCGGAAATGCTTTTCAGAATGTATAACCGTTGGGGCGAGCGCCACGGCTACAAGGTTTCAACACTTGATTACCTTGACGGTGATGTGGCCGGCTTAAAGAGCGCCACCATTTTAATTGAGGGTGAAAACGCATACGGATATTTGAAAGGCGAAATGGGAATTCACCGCCTTGTGCGTGTGTCTCCGTTTGACTCCTCGGGAAGAAGGCACACATCTTTTGCATCAGTTGAGGTTATGCCTGAAATTGACGATGATGTTAATGTTGACATCAGAGATGAAGACATTAAAATGGACGTTTACAGAGCCTCCGGAGCCGGCGGGCAAAAGGTTAACAAAACCTCATCGGCAGTTCGCCTTACGCATATTCCGACAGGCATTGTTGTTTCTTGCCAAATCGAAAGATCGCAGCATCAAAACCGCGAGGTTGCAATGAGAATGCTTAAATCAAAGCTTGTGGAAATTAAAGAGCGTGAAAATCTTGAAAAAATCGAGGACATTAAAGGCGACCAAAAGGAAATTGCATGGGGCAGCCAAATTCGTTCTTATGTTTTCATGCCTTACACAATGGCCAAAGACCACAGAACAGGCTATGAAATGGGCAACATAAATGCCGTTATGGACGGCGATATAGACGGCTTCATTAACGCTTATTTGAAGCAAAAAAGCGTGCAGGAAGCAGAAAACAACTGACGGAATAATGTTTAAATAATTGTGTTTTAATTTTAAATTTCAAAAAATTCCATATTTAATATTTCTCCTTTCGCAAAAAATAATTGCGGGAGGAGTTTTTTTATGCAAAAACAAAATATTTTTAAAAAAGTAATAGCGGGTGCAGCTGTTTTTTGCCTTGCTTTTGCAGGCTGCGCAAGGCAAGGCGGCGAGGCTTTGCAATCAACTACAAGCAAGGCGGAGGAGAGCACAACAAACGTGGCGGAAACAACGCTGGAGGCATCCGGAGTGCGGCTTGACATAAAAGACTACAGCAGCGAGCCTATAACCTGGGGACCCGGAAACATAAAGGATCACAAGCGCCCCACAGACCCGGAAAATCTGCAAAACAAATTTGCGGAGCTTAATGCGCAATGGCTTTTGCCGCAGGAAAAAACCATTTGCCTGACATTTGATGAGGGATATGAAAACGGTTTTACTGCGCAGATTTTAGACACTCTTGCTCAAAAAAACATAAAGGCAATTTTCTTTTGCACATATGATTATGTTAAGGACAATCCAACCCTTGTGAGCAGAATGATAAACGAGGGGCACATTGTGGGAAATCACAGCTACAGACACCTGAATATGACACAGGTTGATCTTGAAACGGCATCCGACGAAATAACGATGATGCACGATTATATGGCACAGATGTTTCAATACGAAATGAAATATTTTCGCTTTCCGGAGGGTGCATTCAGTGAGCAAACGATTGCGCTTGCCGCAGATTTGGGATACCGCAGCGTATTTTGGAGCTTTGCTTATGCCGATTGGGACAAAGACAAACAGCCAAACGAAAAAGAGGCTTACGACCGCATCATTTCTTCCACACATGACGGCGAAATCATGCTGCTGCACGCCGTTTCAAGCACAAATGCCGATATTTTGGGGGCCGTTATAGATGACATTCAAAATCAAGGCTACACCTTTACAACGGAGCTTTAATCAACACGCCGACGAAGAAATCCGCTTATATCTGTGCGGGAAAATTCAACATTTAAAAGGCGGCAAGACAAAATCTAAACAGCAGACGAAAAAAAGTGAGAGTGCCCCAAATGAGGGGTGCACTCTTTCTTAAAGAGCAATTACCAAACAAATCAAACAAGCGGCAAGCGCTGCAACACTTTTTTGCAGTGGGGGCGGCTTGTTTTTTTGCATCAAAAGCAAATTTCACGCATTTTTTTCTCTTACTGCGAAACTGCAAATTATTTGTTGAAAATTTTGTTAATTTTAAATTTTGGTATTGTGATATAATCTTATTTAATATATAATATTTGTAATTAAAATTTACCGCACCGAATGCTGCGGCATTCGTTTTGAAAGTGAGAGAATTATAAATGATACTTACAAAAGATATCGGCATTGATCTTGGCACGGAAAACACGCTGATTTGCGACAGAAAAGGCAGAATTTTGATTAGGGAGCCATCCGTTGTTGCGGTTGATGTTAAATCACGCCGTGTGCTTGCAACAGGCAACGAGGCAAAAGCAATGATAGGCCGCACACCCGGCTCAATAATTGCCATTAAACCTTTGCAGGACGGCGTTATTGCAGACTTTGATATGACGGCGGATATGCTGCATAATTTCATTTACAGATCATCAAAAACCTCTATGTTTACAAAAACAAGAGTTGTTATCACCGTTCCGAGCGGTGTTACTGAGGTTGAGCGCAGAGCCGTTGAGGACGCTGCACGAGCCGCAGGAGCCCAAGAGGTTGAGCTTATTGAAGAGCCCATGGCGGCGGCACTCGGTGCCGGCCTTCCCGTTTTTGAAGCATCGGGTTCAATGGTGGTTGACATCGGCGGCGGCACCTGCGATATTGCCGTTATGTCGCTTGGCGGGATTGCCGCAAGAAAAAGCGTTAAAATTGCAGGCAATGCGCTTAACGAAGCGATTATCGGCCACATGAAAAAAGAACACAATCTGCTCATCGGCGATGTTACGGCAGAAGATATCAAAATCAAAATCGGCTCTGTTTCCGAATATGACGGCGAGGGCGCAATGGAAGTCAGAGGCCGTAATTTGGCGGACGGACTGCCAAATTCCATTGAGGTTACGAGCGAAGAAATCAGAAATGTGCTTACGGAGCCCGTTGGCGAAATAGTTGAAGCCATCAGGGAAACGCTTGAAGTTACCTTACCCGAGCTTGCCGCAGACATTATTGACAAGGGAATTTACATAACGGGAGGCACCGCCCTTTTAAGAGGGCTGCCGGAGCTTATTTCAAAAGAAACGAAAATCACGGTTCACATTCCCGAAAACCCGATGGATGTTGTGGCAATAGGCACATCGGTTAAACTTAGAAGGGCACGATAAAAAATGAAAGAGCTTTTAAAAAGCAGGCGGCTGAAAATGATTGCCGCAATTATTGCCCTGCTTCTTATAGGAGCGCTTATTTGCGCAGCAAACGGCAGGGGCGAAACCGCACAATCGGGAATTATCGGCACTATTTTTACACCCGCCAATTGGGCGGCAACAAAAATTTCAGACGGTATTTCCTATGTTTTCGGCGAAGCCACGGGCAATTCGGAATATTTAAACAGAATAAATGAGCTTGAAAACGAGGTTGGCTCTTTGCAGGATCAGCTTGCAGATTATGAAAATTTGCAAAAGCAAAACAAGCTTTATAAGGACGCTCTTGAACTTAAAGAAGATAACCCCGATTACAAATTTGTGGAGGCAAAGGCCGTAAGCCGAGATGCCGCCGATATTTTCGGCTCATACACAATAAACAGGGGCACAACAAGCGGCATTGCAGAGGGTGATGCCGTGCTTTACGGAAACTATATTGTTGGGATAATAGACAAAGCCTATCCCACATACAGCGTTGTTAAAACAATACTTGACCCTGATTTTTCGGTTTCCGCATATGAAATCGTTTCAGGCGAAATATCATATGTTACAGGAGATGCGGCGCTTGCCAAAAACGGCAAATGCAAAATGGCAAACCTTGATTCGGGCACGGCTGTTACATACGGTTCAATTATAGCAACGGCCGGAATCAGCGGAAAAATTCCCGAGGGACTGATTATCGGCACGGTTGAGGAAATAAACAACGACGAAGCATCAATTGCATCATATGCCCTTATAGACCCGGGTGTGGATGTTAACAACATTTCAAATTGCCTTGTGCTTACGAATTATGAAAGCGAGGGGCAATAACAATGGATCAAACATACAGGCAACGCACAGGCAAAATAATTTGCTATGTGATTTTGGTGTGCTTGGCGGCTCTGATTCAAAACACCGAAGGGCTTTCGCTTGAGATAGGCGGCGCAAGATGCTTTTTGCTGTTGCCGGTTTGCATGATGATAGGCATAGGCGAGGATGAGCGCACCGCTGCCGCACTTGCGCTTTTGGGCGGAATGCTGTGGGATTTAAGCTCTGCGGTGCATCTTGGCTTTAATGCAATATTTATGTGCATAATGTGCTTTTTCGGTGCGGCGCTGATAACATACATTTTGCGCAACACTTTCATTACAAATTTTATATTCAGCACCATATTTATTTTGCTTTATTGCTTCCTTTATTGGCTGATGTTTATTATCATAAAAAATGTTAAAGGAGCAGAGCTTTCGCTTTTCACTTTTTACATTCCGAGCGCAATTTACACAATTGCAATCTCGCCGATAGTTTATGCCGTTATCAAGAGCATAAAGAAAAAGCTTTACACACCTGAAAGCAAATTATTTGCAAAGCAATAACACCGCATAAAAAACAATTTGCGCACACGGGGCATTAACTTTTGTGCGCTTTGTTTAATCAAATCGGAAGGAGGGAATTCCAATGAAACACAAAAGCAGATTTTTTTCCGCACGCTCGGCAATTGCCATATTTCTTGTTGTGGCTCTTTTGCTCGGATTCGGCTGCACGCTTTATGACATACAAATCGTGAACGCCGAATACTACAAAGCACAAAACAATGCAGTTAAAACATACACCGTGCCGATTGAAGCCGCAAGAGGCGAAATTGTGGACAGAAACGGCAATTCCCTTGTTTCAAACAGGCAGGGCAATTCCATTGTGCTTGACGCAGCATACTTCCCTGCCAAGAAAGACAATGATGCAAGAAATGCAATAATAACAAATCTTATAAATCTTTTTGACAAAAACGGCGAAGAATATGTTAACAATCTTCCGCTGCAATTAAACGGCGACAGCATTGAATTTACGGACGATGAAAAAGCCGTGAAAACGATGAAAAGCAAAGATATGTTTAACCTGCAAAGCTATGCCACGGCTCAAAACTGCTTTGATGCGATGGTTGAGGAATACGGCCTTGAAAAATACAACAAGGCAGAGGCATTAAAAATAGGCGGCATAAGATACGAACTGACAAGACTGCTGTTTTCAATTGAAAATCCCGTTACCATAGCAGACGACGTTAGCGATGCAACGGTGGCGGCAATCAAAGAGGACAAGGTTGATTATGCAGGCGCCGATGTTAAGGCGGTTTCATTTCGCGAATATGCGGATTCAACTCTTGCGCCGCACATTTTAGGCACAATAAGAAAAATAAATGCAGACGAATATGCAGAACTTAAAGACAGCGGCTACAGCATAACCGATTCCATAGGCGAAAGCGGAATAGAAGCCGCAATGGAAAGCGAGCTCAGAGGAATTCCGGGCGAGCTTACAATAACCGTTGAAGCAGACGGAAGCATCAGCGAAGAAGTTACAAAAAACCCGATTCAGGGAAATACGATAGTGCTTACAATAGACAAAGACCTTCAACGGCTTGCTCAGCAAAAGCTTGAGGAAACCTGCAACGAAGTAAGCATTGCAGACAGTGCGGGAGCAGTTGTGGTTGAAAACGTTTCAAACGGCGAAGTGCTTGCCGCAGCCTCCTATCCAAGCTATGACTTGATGGATTATTACAACAATTATTCATCACTTTCCAAAAATTCAAGAAGGCCTCTTTTTAACAGATTTGCACTCGGCACATATGCCCCCGGCTCCACATTTAAGCCGATGATGGCAAGCGCCGCCCTTGAGGAGGGCGTTGTTACCGAAGCCTCTTCCTTCCGCTGCTCGGGTGTTTTTCAATACTTTGATGTAACATTTCACTGCCTTGACAATCGTGCTCACGGCAATGAAAATGTTAAAGAAGCATTGCGTGATTCCTGCAATATTTTCTTTTATAACTGTGCAGACAGGCTTGGAATTTCAAAGATGAACGAATATGCCTCCATGTTTGGCTTGGGAGAAAAAACAGGAGTTGAAATAAGCGAGGCGGCAGGCGTTTTGGCCGGCCCCGCAAGTGCGGAAAAATACAACAGAACCTGGCAAATGGGCGATACTATTCAAAGCGGTATCGGGCAATCGGACAATCTTTTCACGCCATTGCAGCTAAGCAATTATTGTGCCACGGTGGCAAACGGCGGCACAAGATATGAGCTTCATTTTGTGAAATCCATAATCAACACGTCCACCGGCTCCATAAACGAAACAGGCGCAACGGTTGCCGAGGATTTGCCGATTTCAGACAACACCTTCAGAATAGTAAGAGAGGGCATGCGAATGGTTGCAACAGACGGTGCACCACGCCATGTTTTCGGCAAAATAAGCACACAAGTTGCCTGCAAAACAGGTACATCACAGGTTTATAAAAGGGGCCAAAAGGTAAACAACGGTTTTCTTATTACCTTTGCGCCGTATGAAAAGCCGGAAATTTCCATAGCATCTGTTATTGAGCTTGCGGGATCAGGTACATCAACGGCAGACATTACGGCTTCAATAATCGATTATTACTATTCAAACAACACCGATGAAGCCCCGGCTCAAGACACGGGAACACTGCTCAACTGACGATTTTTTGCGCCGAATTTCGGCACAAAGAGAAAAATACACACTTGTTGAGTATAAATTTCGGCAAAATTATTGAAACAAAAACTTATATGTGATATTATTTTAGTGCTGATAGTTTAATAATATATAATATAGTTTTATTTTATACAATTTATGTACTTTCAAAGAGAGGTTTTTTATGAATATTGCACTTATAGCACACGATGCGAAAAAAGAACTGCTTGTTCAATTTTGCATTGCATATTGCGGAATTATGAGCCGCCACCATCTGTGCGCAACAGGCACAACGGGCAAGCTTGTGCACGAGGCAACCGGGCTTGATATAAGCTGCTTTTTGGCAGGCGGTTCCGGCGGCGGGCAGCAGGTTGCAAGCCGCATTGCATGCAACGAAATTGATTTGCTGATTTTCTTCAGAGATCCGCTTAACCCAAAGCCGCACGAGCCTAACGACAATGATTTGCTCAGACTTTGCGATGTGCACAATATTCCATTTGCAACAAACATTGCAACGGCGGAAACACTGATAAGAGGCGTTGAAAGAGGCGACTTTGAATGGCGTGAAATAGTTAACCCACGCTATAACCAATCAAATAAATAACAAAAAAACGGGCAGGTGCAAACCCGCCCTGTTTTTGTGATTAAGGCAATTTGCCGCAACAAAATATGAAAGGCTGCTTAGTATGGCACTAATAACAAAAGCAATCAAGGGCACAAAAGATGTGCTGCCCAAAGAATCCTATAAAAATCAATACATAGAGCTTACGGCAAGAGATGTTGCCTCTCGCTTTGGATACAAAGAAATCCGCACACCTGTTTTTGAGCACACGGAGCTGTTTCAAAGAGGTGTTGGCGACACTACCGATGTTGTTCAAAAAGAGATGTACACTTTTGATGACAAAAGCGGCAGAAGCATTACTTTGCGCCCCGAGGGAACGGCAGGAGCCGCAAGATCTTTTCTTGAGAATGGGCTTTCAAACGAAGCTTTGCCGCAAAAGGTTTACTATATCATCTCTTGCTATCGCTACGAAAAGCCGCAAGCAGGCAGATTGCGTGAATTTCATCAATTCGGCATTGAATGCTTCGGCACCTCATCCCCGCTTGCAGATGCAGAGATAATTTCCGTTGCAGACACAATGTTTAAAGAACTTGGAATAAAAGATTTAAGCCTGCACATAAATTCAATCGGCTGCCCTGAATGCCGTGCAAAATACCACGCTGCGCTTAAAGAATATTTTTCGGCACGCAAGGACGAACTTTGCGACACCTGCAAGGACAGGCTTGACAGAAATCCAATGAGAATTTTAGATTGCAAATCGCCCGTTTGCGGAGAAATTGCAAAGGATGCACCCGTGATGCTTGATTACCTTTGCGATGAATGCAAGGAGCATTTTGAAAGCGTTAAAAAATATCTTAACGCCATGAACATAGAATACACTATCGACCCGAGAATAGTAAGAGGGCTTGATTACTACACCAAAACGGTTTTTGAATTTGTTTCAAATTCAATCGGCGCCCAAGGCACCGTTTGCGGCGGCGGCAGATATGACGGCCTTATTGAAGAACTCGGCGGCCAAAGCACTCCTTCGCTTGGCTTTGCAATAGGAATTGAAAGGCTTATGCTTCTTATGGAAGCGCAGGGCTGCGAATACCCCAAAGAGGCTCAGCCGGATTTGTTTATTGCAGCACTCGGCAACAAAGCAACCCTTAAAGCCGTTGAGCTGGCAAAAGACATGCGTGAAGAAGGCTTCACCTGCCTTTATGATTTAAACGGCAGAAGCCTGAGAGCGCAAATGAAATATGCAGACAAGCTTAACGCCAAATACACCATGGTGATTGGTGACGACGAAGTGGACAAAGGACTTGCCGTTATGAAAAACATGCAAACAGGCGAGGAAACGGAGCTTGCGCTGCAAACATTTGTTAGCGGATATTACAGCACCACTCTTGCGAGCGAGCTTGACGATCTTAAAATAAACGGCGAAGAATTTGACTTTGATTCTCTTTTCGGTTTAAACAAACCCGAATAATTTGCGGAGGCACAGGAAATGGAAAGCATAAAAGGACTTAAAAGAACGAACTACTGCGGCACACTTACGCTTAACGATGAGGGCAAAGAGGTTACTCTTTTCGGCTGGGCACAAAGGCAGAGAGATTTAGGAAACCTGATTTTTATTGATTTGAGAGACAGAACCGGCATTGTGCAGCTTTCTTTCAGCGATAAAACAGACAGGGATATATTTGCAAAGGCTCAGAGCGTGCGCAGCGAATACGTGCTTGCCGTTAAAGGCACGGTTTGCGAGCGTGAAAGCAAGAATCCCGATTTGCCCACGGGTGAAATTGAGGTTTGCGTTTCCGAATTACGCATAGTTTCAAAAGCACAAACACCGCCGTTTGAAATTTCAAAGGCAAATGAAGTGGGCGACGAAACAACACTTAAATACAGATATCTTGCTTTGCGCAACGAGGAGCTTACAAAAAACATCTTAATGCGCCACAAAATCGCAAAAATTGCAAGAGATTATTTTTACGAGAATGATTTTATTGAAATCGAAACGCCGATGATGATTAAATCAACCCCGGAAGGTGCAAGAGACTATGTTGTGCCGAGCAGGCTTCACAACGGCAAATTCTATGCTTTGCCGCAAAGCCCGCAAATTTACAAGCAGCTTTTAATGATTTCAGGATTTGACAGATATATTCAGCTTGCAAGATGCTTCAGAGATGAGGATTTAAGAGCAGACCGCCAGCCGGAATTTACGCAAATTGACCTTGAAATGAGCTTTGTGAACACCGATGACATTATGGAAATGGCAGAGGGCTTCATTAAAAAGCTTATGAAGGAAACCATAAACATTGATATTGAAACACCTCTTAAAAAGATGACTTTTGAAGAGGCAATGAACAGATACGGTTCAGACAAGCCCGACACAAGATTCGGCATGCTTATTGAAGACATTACCGATTGGGCGGGCAAAACAGACTTTGCCGTTTTCAAAAATGCAATTGAAGCGGGTGGTGTGGTTAAAGCAATAGTTGCCAAAAATGCCGCCGCAACATACTCTCGCAAAAAGATAGACAAGCTTACCGATGCTGCAAAAGGCATTGGCGCAAAAGGGCTTGCTTATATTCGATGGGCGGACGAAACACCGAACTGCTCTTTCGGCAAATTCCTTGCAGAGGGCCAGCTTGATGAACTTCTTTCAACACTCGGCGCCGAAAAGGGCGACTGTGTATTTATAGTCAGCGACAAAAAAGCGCTTACGCTTTCCGTTTTGGGTGCTTTGCGCCTTACAATTGCAAAAGAGCTTAACATTATTCCGCAAGGAAAATGGAATTTCCTTTGGATTACGGAAATGCCGTTTTTTGAATATGACGAAGAAACCGGCGAATGGCTGGCAATGCACCACCCGTTTACAATGCCGATGGAGGAATGCATTCCTTATCTTGACACAGACAAGGCTAAGGTGCGTGCGCAGGCGTTTGACTTGGTGCTTAACGGCACCGAGCTTTCATCCGGCTCTATGAGAATCACTGATTGCGAGCTGCAAAACAAAATGTTTGAGCTGCTTGGAATGGAGCAAGAGGAAATTGACGCAAAATTTGGTTTTCTTGTTGACGCATATAAATATGCCGCACCTCCGCACGGCGGAATGGGAATCGGCCTTGACAGACTTGCAATGCTGATTTGCGGAGCAGACAGCCTGAGAGATGTTACGGCATTCCCTAAAGTTCAAAATGCAAGCGAGCTTATGAGCGGCGCACCTGCGGATATAGATGATATTCAGCTTGGAGAACTTGGAATTGAAATAGCAAAGGCGGAAAAGAATGAGTAACTTTTTTGCAATGGTTGGCAGAATGAGGCTGATAGACCGCTGGGCACTGATGCAAAACACGGCAAAGGAAAACATTGCCGAGCACAGCCAAAGCGTGGCGGTTATTGCCCATGCTCTTTGCATTATAGGCAATAAAAAATTCGGCAAAAGGTATAATGCCGAAAGATGCGCACTGCTTGCCGTTTACCACGACACGACCGAGGTTTTAACCGGCGATATGCCGACTCCCGTTAAATATTTTAACAGCGATATTAAAGACGCATATAAAAATATTGAAACACTTGCCGGCAACAGACTTTTAAATTTATTGCCTGAGGAATTCAGAAGCGACTACTTTCCTCTTTTCAACAAGAAGGAAGAGGATGCCGAGTTGTGGGCAATTGTGAAAGCGGCAGACAGAATAGATGCACTTATCAAATGCATTAACGAAACCCGAATGGGCAACAGAGAATTTGAAAAAGCGCTTGAAGCCCAAGAAAAGCTGATTGAAGAAATTGATATGCCCGAAGTGAAATACTTTAAAAAAGAGTTTTTGCCCGCATATTATTTAACACTTGACGAACATACAAAGCAACAATAAACAAAAGCGGCGGCACACAAAAAATTCGTGCCGCCGCTTTACTTTTTATTATTTAGTGCTAAAATAAAGTTAAAGTTGTTATATATAAACATTATTAGATATATAACAGCCTTTAAAATTAAATGAAAGCAGTGGTTATATGGAAAGCACACTCAACGATATTTTATCAAGAAGAAGCATAAAGAAATATAAAAGCACACCCGTGCCGCAAGAGCTTACAGACAAAATTATAAACGCCGGCCTGTATGCGCCAAGCGGAATGGGAGCACAATCGCCGATCATCATTCAGGTTACAAACAAAGAGATGCGCAACAAGCTTGCAAAAATGAATGCGGATATTATGGGTGCAGACACAGACCCGTTTTACGGTGCTCCGTGCGTGCTTATAGTTTTGGCAAACAAAAATTGCCGCACGGCAATTTATGACGGCAGCCTTGTTATGGAAAACCTTATGCTTGCCGCCCACGCACTTGGGCTTGGCAGCTGCTGGATTCACCGTGCCAAGGAGGAATTTGAAAGCGAGGAGGGCAAAGAAATCCTCAAATCACTTGGAATTGAGGGCGAATACATCGGCATCGGCCATTGCATTATAGGATTTGCAGACGGCGAGCCGAAACCGCAAGCCGAAAGAAAACCCGGCAGAGTGTATAAAATAGACTGACAATAAGCAAGAATAAACGCACAAAAAAGAGCAGCAAGGAGTGTTTCCTTGCTGCTCTTTTCATTGTGAAATTTATTGCGGCAAATTACTTTGCAAGCTCTGCCCTTGCCTCTTTAATGCGCTGAATGAAAAGCTTGCCGGTTTCGGTTATTTTATCATAATCGCCTGTTTTTGCCCCTGCAATAAGCGATGAACCCGCACCGCAGGCAAATGCGCCGGCTTTTATCCATTCTTTAACATTATCAACGGAAACGCCGCCGGACGGCATCATAACCGCATTCGGAATCGGGCCGTGAATATCCTTGATAAATGCGGGAGTTGCAATATCGCCGGGGAAAACTTTAAGCACATCGGCACCGCATTCCATTGCGGCAACAGCCTCTGTGGGAGTATAAATTCCGGGCATTGACGGAATTCCGTAGCGATTGCAGCATTTAACCGTTTCGGGATCAAAATACGGCGAAACAATATATTCCGCGCCTGCAAGAATGGCAATTCTTGCCGTGGCGGCATCCATAACCGTGCCTGCGCCGATTATGATTTCACCGTTGTTATACTTAGCCTTCATTGCCTCTATAAGCTTATCCGCATGAGGCACAGTGAAAGTTAATTCAATAGCGGCAACGCCGCCCTTTATGCATGCATCGGTAATTTTTTCTGCCTGCTCAATTGAAGTGGCACGCACAACGGCAACAATGCCAACCTCATGTATTTTAGACAAAGTTTCAATTTTATTTGCCATTATAATATCCTCCGTTAATATAGATTATCTTTGCACTCTTGCCGTGCCGCCGTTTACCTTTGCCTCCACCTCTTTAAGCGAAGCCATTGATGTGTCGCCCGGAGTTGTCATTGCAAGCGCGCCGTGAACAGCGCCGTAATTAACGGCTTTTTGTGCATCCTGATAAGTCATAAGCCCATAAATTAAGCCCGAAGCAAAGCTGTCGCCGCCGCCGACACGATCAAGAATTTCAAGCTGAGGGAATTCAATTGAATGATATATTTTTCCGTCTGCATAGCAGATTGCCTTCCAAGAATTAACCGTGGCCGTGATAACCGTGCGGAGTGTGGTGGCAATAACCTTAAAGTTCGGATAAGCCTTGCAAACCTCGCCGAGCATTTTTTCATAGCCTTCCATATTAAGCTCTTTAAGATCTGCATCATTGCCCTCTATTTTAAATCCGAGGCAAGCCGTGAAATCCTCCTCATTGCCGATCATAACATCAACATATTTGGCAAGCTCTTTATTGACCTCTTGAGCCTTTGCCTGACCGCCGATGTCATTCCAAAGAGACGGGCGATAGTTTAAATCATAGGAAACAACCGTGCCGTATTTTTTGGCTGCCTTAACAGCCTCTATAACAACCTGAGCCGAATTTTCCGAAAGAGCCGCATAAATGCCGCCCGTGTGAAGCCAACGAACTCCGAGAGTGCCGAAAATATAATCCCAATCAATATCGCCGGGCTTGAGCTGGCTGATTGCGGTGTGTCCCCTATCCGAAGTGCCCACCGCACCGCGGATGCCAAAGCCACGCTCCGTAAAGTTTATTCCGTTTCTTGTTGTTCTGCCGATTCCGTCATATTTAACCCATTTGATGAGCGAGGTGTCAACCCCACCCTGCAAAATTAAATCCTCAAGCAAATAACCGACTTCATTTTCCGCAAAAGCAGTTACAACGCCTGTTTTCATTCCAAAGCAGCGGCGCAGGCCTCTTGCAACATTATATTCGCCGCCGCCTTCCCAAGCTCGGAATGCGCGGGCAGTTTTAATTCTGCCCTCTCCCGGATCAAGGCGAAGCATAATTTCGCCAAGCGAAATTTCATCAAACATACATTCTTCTTTAGGTCTGAGTTTAAGATCCATAAATGGGCCTCCGTTAATCAAAATTAAAATATTTAATTGCGTTATAATAAGATATTCCGCAAACTATTTCTTTCAGCATTTCGGGATCATCGGCATACCAACCGTCCTCCACCCATCTGCCGATAAGGCGGCAAAGAATTCTTCTGAAATAATCATGCCTGCCATAAGAAGTAAAAGAGCGTGAATCCGTTTCCATGCCTATAAATTTGCCGAGTATTCCCAAATTTGCAAGGCATTTCAGCTGCTGAGTCATACCGTCCATAGTATCAAGAAACCACCAAGCAGGGCCAAACTGAATCTTTGATTCAACCTCACTGCTCTGGAAATTTCCAAGCATAGTGGCAAGCACGATATTATCCTTGCTGTTCAGATTGAAAAGCACGGTTTTGGGCAACTTATCGCGGCTGCAAAGCGAATCCAAAAATCTGCTGAGCATATAAGCGGTTTTATCGTCTCCCACAGAATCAAAACCCGTGTCCGGGCCGAGAGCGGCAAACATTTTGCTGTTGTTGTTTCTCATTGCGCCGATATGAATTTCCATTGCCCAGCCAAGTGAATGATATTTTTCGCCGAGAGCCTGCATAACGGCGGTTTTATATGCATCTATATCACGCTGTGATAATTTTTCCCCGTTCATTGCTCGCTCAAAAGAAGCCTCAATTTGCTCTTCACTGTCCTGCACATAAGGCATATAGTTGAAAGCATGATCTGAAACACGGCAGCCCGCCGCATTAAAGACATCTATTCTTGCAAGCAAAGCGGCGATAACATCTTTATAACTGCCGATTTTAATTCCTGCGCTTTCGCCGAGCTTGTTGATATATTCCGCAAAGCCTGGAAGCTCAATTCCAAGCGCTTTATCCGGCCTGAAGCCCGGAAGCACCTTGCAATCAAAATCTTTTTGCGCTGCCAAAAGAGCGTGATATTTTAAATCATCCGCAGGATCATCTGTGGTGCAAACTATTTTAACATTTGATTTTTTTATAAGAGTTTGCGGCCTGAAATCGCCTGAAGCTATTGCGGCATTTGCGCGGTTATAAATCTCATCTGCGGTTTTTGCAGAAAGCGGAGTATTTATGCCGAAATATTTTTGCAATTCTATATGTGCCCAATGATAAAGCGGATTACCGATTGCATATTGCAGGGTATAGGCAAATTTTTCAAATTTTTCCCTGCCGCTTTTATCACCCGTGCAATAAGATTCATCAACGCCGCAAGAGCGCATTGCACGCCATTTATAATGATCGCCGGCAAGCCAGAGCTGAGAAATATCCTCCGGCTGCTTATTTTCATAAATTTCCTTTGGGCTTAAATGGCAATGATAATCACACACGGGCAAGTTTTCGCAATATTCATGATACAGTTTTTTTGCACAATCCGTATCAAGCAAGAAATCCTTATCCATAAATCCATTCATAAAATCATCTCCGAATATGACTGATTTGTATATATTATATACTTACATATTTTTTTATGCAAGCACAGAACGAAAAAAAACAAAGGATAAGCATAAATAAATTCTGTTGAATAAGCATATGTTTTTTGATATAATATATAATTATATTTTTAATTAAATTTGAAAATTTATTACAACTTTGAAAGGCTGATAAATTATGAATGTTTGCATTTTCGGCGCATCAAGTGATTTTATAGATAAAAAATACATAAAAAGCGCATATGATTTGGGGGCAAGCCTTGCAAAAAAAGGGCACGGGCTTGTTTTCGGCGGCGGTGCTTGCGGAGTTATGGGGGCAAGCGCAAGAGGTTTTCACGAAAACGGAGGATACATTTTGGGAGTTGCGCCCGAATTCATGAGCGAATACAATCTTTTTTCCGAAAACTGCACCGATTTTAAAATAACAAAAACAATGGCCGAACGCAAAACTTATATGGAAGACCATGCAGACGCCTTTATAATTGCACCCGGCGGAATAGGAACATATGAGGAATTTTTCGAGGTTTACACCTTAAAGCAGCTTAACAGGCACAGCAAGGCGATAGCAATTTTTAACCCATACGGTTATTATGACGACATGATAAAAATGCTTCGCCACACCGTAAGCGAAAGCTTTATGCAGCAGGAATCGCTTGACTTGGTTGCGGACTTCTGCGAGGCAAAAGATTTGATTGAATATCTTGAAAATTACCATGCAACAAAAACAGATGTGCTCAAAGCAAGATATGCCTTTATTAAGGGCAAGGATTACAAAGACAACGAATAACAAAACACCTCAGCGCACAAAAGCGGCGGCCCGGTTTCAACATCCGAGCCACCGCTTTTTATAAATATTGCGCACTTATTATTTTCTATGCCGACAGCTTTTAAAAATCTGATGCAAGCGGCACTTAATGCACTTTGACGATTTTAAATTTTTATTCTGATTGAGTGATTTTATAAAGCCTTACCCCATGCGGATCAACAACAGAAGAAACTTTATTCTTGAGTGATTTTTTAACTTCACCGCCCCAAATATCAAGCAAATCATACGCTTTATCGGGCATCAAAATTTCCGAAAGATCAAATTTTATACAAGACTGCTTGTTTGCCGTGTTAAACAACGCAAGATATTTGCAGGCTTTGCCGTTTGCAACCCAAACAACCGTGCCGACGCCGTTTTTCTCGTTTCTGTAATGCTGATGTGCATTTCTTGAATCACGGTGCATTTTAAGATATTCCGAATTTGTGAGAAGTGAAAGAGTCCATTCATCATTTTCAGGCATATTGCCGCCAAACATAAGCGGGCTGCGAAAAATTCCCCAAAGGCTCATCATTGTGAGTTGTTCCGGATTGGTGAACTGAGTATATCTGTTTTGAGAGCCATGATACGGAGCATTCTTTGTTAGCCTGCCGAGCGGAAGCATATCGCAATCAGGCCAAGATCCTCTGCCCACATATGATTGCCAAGCAAGGCATTTATCAAACATATCATGCAGCTTTTGCCACGAATCCCAAAAATCACCCGTCATTCGCCACATATCTGCATTTTGCCTTAAATGTGCGGCATTTTCAACCTGTGCAGGGCCAGGAGAAAGCGAAAGCACCATTTCCCTGCCGCAATTATTTATTGCATTTCTTATCATTTCTATTTCATAATCGGCTGAATACGGATTATCCCACTTGCGAAATTCCGTTACGCAAATATCATCGCACTTAACGAAATCAACACCCCAAGAAGCATAAAGCTGAAAAATTGAATTATAATACTGCTGCGCCGCATCACAATTTTTGCAGCCATACATATCAGTGTTCCAAGAGCAAACAGAAAAATGATGAGCTATATCCCTGCAACCGAATTCACTGCCCCTTACGGGCAAATTTTGATGAACTGCACTGCGGGGAACGCCACGCATAATATGAATTCCGAACTTCAAACCGAGGGAATGGCAATAATCCGCTATAGGCTTAAAGCCCTTTCCGCCTGCCGCGCTTGGAAAGCGGTTTTCCGCCGGCAGCAATCTGCCGTATTCATCCATATTAAGAGGATAAAAATTATTATAATCATTATCTTTAGCCTGAGGCTCATACCATTGAATATCGCAAACCACATATTCCCAGCCAAACTGCTTCAGATATTTTGCCATATAATCCGCATTTTCAATCAAACTGCTCTCTGTTACCGCCGCACCGAAGCAATCCCAGCTGTTCCAGCCCATAGGAGCTGTTTTTGCAGGCTTTTTGTACACAAAACCACGCCTTTCCGAACAAATATCTAACAAGGCAATAATACAATAAAAAGCTTCTTGCCGCAACAAAAACATTGCAAATCGGCCGAAAAAAATGCACGGCAATCATATTTTGGCAAAAAAAATATCCACGGATAAACCGTGGATAAAAGCGGTGTTATTCATTTTCCGCAGCCTCTGCGGCTGCCTTTTCTGCTTTGCGCTGAGCTCTTTTCTTTTTTGCTTTATAGCCAAGCAGTTTATCAAGATGCTCTTGCGGAGTTGAGCAAGCACCGAGAGTTACGGTTTTGTCGCCGTAAATACCATGGAAATCGGAGCCACCCGTCATCAAAAGCTTTTTGCTCTTGCAAATTGCAGTGAGCTTTTCAACTGTTTCCTCATCTGCAAGAGGACTCCAAACCTCAACACCGTCAAGCCCAAGCTCAACATATTTATCAATTTCATCAAAATTATTGAATTTTGACGGATGCGCAAGCACGGCAATTCCACCTGCTCCGTGAATTTCGTTAATAGCATCCTCAACACTCGGATACTTCGTCGGCGCCAAAACATTTGTTTCACTGTTTTCATCAAAAAGTGCCTTATACAAATCTCCGAAAATGCTGTTTGTGTAACCTGCATCCATAAGCGCATGCATAATATGCTGCTTAAAAAGATTTGTTGAGCCGGAAGCGTGGCCGATAATAAAATCCGATGTGATCGGAAAACGGCTTGCAACCTTAAGCATCATAATTTGCCCCGCACGCTTGCGAGCAACAGAGGTGCGTTTGCAAATACCCTCTAATCTGTTTGGCGAATCGGCAAGATATGAAAGAATGTGCACTTTTTTTCCGGCTTCAAAATCAAATGCGGATATTTCCACACCTGAAATAACATTTACACCGTAACGCTTGCCTATAACCTGGCCTCTTACGGTGCCGGCTATGCAATCATGATCCGTTATGGCAATTGTGTCTATACCGCTTTTTTGTGCTATAACGATGAGATCTTCAATGCCCACCGAGCCATCGCTCAGCTTTGTGTGGCAATGCAAATCAGCCGCCATAACATCACTCCTTAAATAAACTTAGAGCGTTTTGCACATGCCTGTAACAAAAAAAGCAAGCAAAAGCCCCTACAAAAAACATTATAGCATTTATAATTGTTTGTTTCAAGACTTAATAATTTCTTTTTTGGCAAATTACACAAGTTTGCGCCAAATTTTTCGGCAATATCACAAGCATTTTAACTCACGGGCAAGCCTTGAAACAGGCAATCCCACAACATTAAAATAATCGCCGCAAATCCCGCTTACAAGGAGCGAGCCTTTTCCCTGAATTCCGTAAGCGCCGGCTTTATCAAAACATTCTCCGCAAGCTATATAATCATTTATTTCCTGCTTTGAAAGCTCATAGAAATTGACCTTTGTTTCGCAAAAAAATGATTTTTTCTTATCATTTCGTAAAAGGGTTACACCCGTAAACACCGAATGCTGCCTGCCGGAAAGAAATGAAAGCATTTCGAAAGCTTGCCGGGCATCTTTGGGCTTGCCGAGAATTTTCCCGTTTGCTGCCACAACGGTATCTGCACCGATAACGATTTTTTCGCTGCCGCAAAACGGCTGTGCCTTGATTTTTGAAAGATAAAGCACTGCATCGCTTGGCGAAATATCCTGCGGCAGGCTTTCATCCACATCTGCCGCGCAAACCTCAAAATCTGCGCAAATAAGCTTTAAAAGCTCTCTGCGGCGCGGAGACTTGGAGGCAAGCAATATTTTGTTTTCAAGCATCACAAAACACCTCTGTAATAAAGCCCTCTTGTGTAATCAAACGGCGCTTTGGAGCCGCTTTGATAAAGAGCAATAATTTTTTCCACCTGTTGCAACGATTCATCAGTGAAATAAAAATGTGCGAAATCGGATTTAACTTCTTTCATTCTGTCTGCCATATAAAGAGGCACTGAATTAAGCACCTCAACACACGGATACGGCGAGCAGCGCACCGGAAATTCAACGCCTTTTCTATCAGTTAACTTGCCTTTTTTGCCGCATTCGGCACAGCCTATGTTATTTTTAACGGGGCAGTTTCTTGCCAACATAAGCGGAAGCCTGCCATACACCAAAACTCCCGTTTCAAAAGCGTTTACGGCATTTGCCATATCAACGGCGAGCTCAAACGAAAGAATCGGCGAATTTATTTGATTTGCGGAAAGGCTGTTAAAAATATTAAGCCCGAAATCACCGAAAGGCTCAAACCCAAGCTCCGAAGCAAGCTGATAAGAACCAAGATTTCCGCAAAGTGCCTGATTCACACCTATTTTTTTAAGCTGCAAAAGGCGCTGCCGGGTTTTTTCTTCCATTCCGAACATTCCGCGCGGAATTTCAACACCGGCACAAAGCCTTTTAAAATCCTCATTATCGGACCAAATAGGAATAAACACTCTTTTAAACGGATGCTCACGAGGCACGCTTTTTGCATTTGCGAAGCGGGCGGTCATATATTTTACTCCGCTTTTGTTTACCTTAGGCGGCATTACAAGAGGATTTTCACAAACGCTTATTTCATCTGTTTCTGAAAGCTTATCTATAACTCTGCGGCGAAGCTCGTTTATTTGTGCGGCCGGCAAAATCAAGCCGTCATCGCAATCAACATCCGTTTCATTTACATAAAACTGGGTGCCTCCGAGCTTTGAAAGCCTGCTTTTGAGCATTTCCGCATTAAGCGGCTTATTGATTGCTTTTTCGGGCACTGCCCCTTTTGCACAGGCAGATTTTCCGAGTGCGCTGCCAAAAAGCGCAACGGGTTTATTTTCTTTAAACTCAAGCCTAAAATCAACGGGCACAAGAGGATTTTCATTATCATAAAGATGTGAAAGGCGCTTCAACACACCTGCTGCCGAAACCACATCTTCCTTTTGCCTTGTGCCAAACATTGATTTGCCCAATTTGCCGTCAAAATAACCGCTTGTGAAGCCGCTGCGGCTGAAAACGCTTCGCAAATCGGATTCATCTTTTTCATCAAAACTGCCGTTTATTGCACGTTTAACGGCAGTTACTGCCGCCGCCACATATTCCGGGCGTTTCATTCTGCCCTCTATTTTGAGGCTTAAGACACCTGCGTTTTCAATTGCGGCAAGCCTGCGAACAAGGCTTAAATCTTTTAAACTTAAATCGCAGCTGCCGCTTTTATCAGCTGAAAACGGCAAGCGGCACGGCTGAGCGCAGAGCCCTCTGTTGCCGCTTCTTGCCCCTATCATTGAAGAAAGATAACACTGCCCCGAAACGCTCATGCAAAGTGCTCCGTGAATAAACATTTCAAGCTGCATATCCGTGCTTTTTCTCATTTCAAGGATTTCGGACTCGCTCATTTCCCTTGGCAGCACGGCACGGCAAAAGCCCATTTCTTTTAATTTTCTGAGCCCTGCGGGATTCATAACACTCATTTGCGTTGAGGCATGCAGCTTTGCCTGAGGAAAGCATTCACGCACCATTTGCGCAACGCCGATATCCTGAATGATAAAAGCATCCGTGCCGCACAGCAAGGCACTTTTAACAAGATCATATGCAGATTGCATTTCGGCATCGCTGCAAAGAGTATTTAAAGTCAGATACACTTTAACATTTCTTTCATGGCAGTATTTAACGGCAGCTGCCAAAGCCGCATCATCAAAATTGCCGGCATTTCTGCGGGCATTAAACGATTTACCGCCAAGGTAAACCGCATTTGCACCGCATCTTACGCCGGCAACAAGTGCCTCCTGCGAGCCTGCAGGAGCCAAAATTTCAAATTTCATAAAAATACTTTCGCTTTCGCTAAACTGATTTTTTGCCGAAAAGGCGCAACAAAAAAGCCCAATCAGCTGTTGAGCTTTTCACGCAGGTTGGAGATTTCACGGTTAAGCCTTTCGATTTCACGGCGGGCAACATCAACTTCCATACGAGCCCTTGCACTGTCTTCCAAATAATCCTTAATCTGCGCACGGAGATTATCCGCAGCGGCAGTTGACTTTTTGCAAGCATCTGCTTGATCAAGTGCAACGAGCACCGCACATTGAATTGAGGAAAGGCTTGGATTTGCAGAGGCAATATTTTTCATTTCCTCATCAATAAACTCGCCGAGGCCCTCAACATATTCGGCATCATCATCCGTTAAAATCGAATAAGTGGCGCCGTAAATTTTAATTTGAACTTTATTTTTAGCCATATCAACACTTCCGTTGCATCAAATTATATATTAGATAATACACAATATAGTATAACAAGATAATAAATTATTGTCAATTACTAAAAGATTTGGTATTATTATGTTGATTTCGTTTTTCAAAAGGCAGTGAAAACAATATGATTAAACAAAACAAGAGCGTATTTTTAATAGAAACAAAAGATTTACAATATGCCGTTGCTATAGGCAAAGGCAGCGAGCTGCAGCACTTGCATTTCGGCAAAAAATGCAGGCTTGAAGATTTTGAAATTATGAATCAGAGCGAACAAAATTCAAACCACTCACCGCTTGATTTCACAAAAACCGAATATGTGCCGTTTGGAGGCACCATGTACAGAGAATGTGCGCTGAAATGCACGTTTGCAGACGGTTGCAGAGAAACAAAGCTTGAATATTCCGGCTTTAAAATCGAAGGCAATACACTTAAAATCACGATGATTGATTCGGCTTATTCGCTTGAAGCCACGCTGATTTATATCGCCCACGAAAAGCACAACATAATAGAGCGCACCTGCGTGCTGAAAAACAATTCCGCAAACGACATTATTTTGGAAAAAGCCGCAAGCGCAGAGATAAATCTGCCCGGGCAAAGGCCTTACACGATTATAAATTCAAACGGCAGCTGGGGCGGCGAATTCAGAGAAACAAAGCAACGCCTTGAAAGCGGCAGTATAATTTTTGAAAGCAGAAAGGGCGACACGGGGCACGAACATATGCCCGCCTTGATTGCCGCAGAAAACCCGCAGGAAAACGGCGGAAAGGTTTATTTTGCCGTGTTCGGAGGCAGCGGAAATTTCAAAATTGAAGCAAGCCGTGATTTTTTGGGAAACACAAGAGCGGTGCTTGGGCTTAACGATTTTGATTTTTCAAAAACCCTGAAACCCGGCGAGAGTTTTGCCCTGCCGCCCGTTTACTGCGGAATTGCAAAAGGACTTTGCGGCATGAGCAACACGATAAACGATTTTGCGATTGATTGCATTTTGCCGAAAAAGTTTGCAAAGCAGGATTTGCCCGTGCTTTACAACAGTTGGGAAGCAACGGGCTTTACCGTGAATTTAGCTCAGCAGCTTATGCTTGCAAAAACGGCGGCAAAGATCGGCTGTGAGCTTTTCGTTATGGACGACGGCTGGTTTTCAAGCCGCATTTCGGACCGTTCCGGCCTCGGTGACTGGGAAGTGAACCGCATAAAATTCCCCACCGGGCTTAAAACACTTGCCGACGCCGTAAACAAGCTTGGCATGGATTTCGGTATTTGGGTGGAACCTGAAATGGTAAATCCCGCTTCAAAGCTTTACAAAAGCCACCCGGAATGGACTTATTTTTACGATACCAGAAAGCCGAATTTAATGCGCCATCAGTTGGTGCTCAATTTAACCTTGCCCGAGGTGCGCGAATATATTTTGGGCTTTATGCGAAAGCTGCTTTCATCTTGCAACATAAGCTATATAAAATGGGATATGAACAGGCCGTTTTCCGAAACGGGAGCACCGAATTTGGAAAATCAAAAAGAGCTTTGGTTTAGGCACACCGATGCCGTTTTTGATATTGTTGACACCCTTAAAAGCGAATACCCTAATGTGCATTTTGAGGCATGCGCAAGCGGCGGAGGCAGAACGGATTTAGGAGCACTTTCGCATTTTGACTCTGTGTGGCCGTCTGACAACACAGACCCTCTAGACAGACTTGAAATTCAAAAAGGATACAGCCTTATTTACCCACGCAAATGCATGAGGGCTTGGGTTACGGACACAAACAAACGCAAGCGCCCCGAGCCGATGAAATACAGATTTGCCGTTTCTATGCAAGGCTCGCTTTCAATAGGGGCAAATCTTTCGTTGCTCAAGCGAAGCGAGCTGCTTGAATGCAAAAAGCAGATTGCGCTTTACAAAAAAATAAGGCACACCGTGCAATTCGGCAGCCTTTACAGAATTATGGATTTTGAAAAAGACAAAATTTATTTCAACGGCTATGTAAACGCCGATAAATCGCAGGCGGTTTATTTTGCCTGCACGGGCGCAAATTCGTTTTTCGGCGATAAATATGTGAATTTAAAATTCACGGGGCTTGACGAAAATGCCGTTTACAAGGCAAAATCGGAATACAGAAGCTTCACAAAAAGCGGCGCATATCTTGCCGAGCACGGCATAGACATTGAATACACCAAGCCGCTTGACAGCGAGGTTTTCGTGCTGGAAAAGCAATAAGAAAGCCGAGACGAAGCATCTTATTACTCATGTGAAAATGCGCTTAAGCACAAAAACGAATATCAACACAAAAAGAGGGCTGCGCTTTTAACGCAGCCCTTAAAGTTTTTAGTTTATTCCATATTATGAGCATCAATATTTCTTGAGCTTGTCGTCATCAAAATTCTCAAGGAAATCATCATAGCTGCCCTTATAATCTGTGGTTTTTCCGTCAGAAATATCAATAATTCTGTCTGCAATTGTTTGGATAAACTGATGATCGTGTGATGTGAAAAGCACGGTTTCCGGATATCTTATCAAGCCGTTGTTGAGCGCCGTGATTGATTCCAAATCAAGGTGGTTTGTGGGCTCATCAAGCACAAGAACATTGGCGCCGCTGAGCATCATTTTGCAAAGCATGCATCTTACACGCTCACCGCCCGAAAGCACGGTTGCTTTTTTAAGAGCTTCTTCGCCGCTGAACAGCATTCTGCCAAGCCAACCGCGAATATCCGCCTCAAGAGTTTGAGTGGTGTATTGCCTGAGCCAATCAACAAGAGAAAGATCAACACCGTCAAAATACTTACTGTTGTCGCTTGGGAAATAGCTTTGAGAGGTGGTTACGCCCCATTTGAACTCACCCTCATCAGGCTCCATTTCGCCCATGATTATTTTGAAAAGAGTTGTTTTTGCAACGGCATCCGAGCCGACAAACGCAACCTTTTCACGAGGATGAATAACAAACGAAACATCATCAAGCACTTTTCTGTCGCCTATGGTTTTGGTGAGATGATCAACTCTTAAAAGGTCGTTTCCGCATTCACGATCCGGCTTAAAATCAACATAAGGAAAGCGGCGAGATGAAACGGGCATATCTATCATTTCAAGAGCATCAAGCTGCTTTTTACGGCTTGTTGCCTGCTTTGATTTTGAAGCATTTGCAGAGAAGCGCTGAATAAACTCCTGCAATTCTTTGATTTTTTGCTCGTTTTTCTTGTTTTGATCTCGCATTTGGCGCTGCCTCATTTGAGTGTATTCATACCAAAAATCATAGTTGCCGGCATACATTTGAATCTTGCCGAAATCAACATCGCAAATATGAGTGCACACTTTATTGAGAAAATACCTATCATGCGAAACAACAATAACCGTGTTTTCAAAATCCAAAAGGAAATTTTCAAGCCAACGAATGGCAGCCAAATCAAGGTGGTTTGTTGGCTCATCAAGCAAAAGAATATCCGGATTACCGAAAAGAGCCTTTGCAAGCAGCACCTTAACCTTTAAATCAGACGGCAATTCAGACATTTTCATATAATGATATTCATCCGTTACGCCAAGCTTATTAAGCATAAATTCAGCATCGCTTTCTGCATTCCAACCGTCTAAATCGGCAAATTCCGCTTCAAGCTCACCTGCACGAATACCGTCTTCCTCCGAAAAATCAGGCTTTGCATAAAGCGCATCCTTTTCCTCCATAATTTCTATAAGGCGAGGATTGCCCATTAACACCGTACGCACAACCTCATATTCATCATATTTAAAGTGATCTTGCTCCAAAACCGAAAGTCTTTCGCCGGGCGTAATAATAACCTCGCCCTTTTGCGGCTCAAGATCACCGCTGAGAACCTTTAAGAAAGTGGATTTTCCTGCGCCGTTTGCGCCGATAATACCATAGCAATTGCCTGCGGAAAAAACAGCATTAACTCTTTCAAACAGAGCCCTGCCGCCGAATTGCACCGTAACATTACTTGCCTGAATCATAAATTCGCACTGCCTTTCTGAAAAATAATATAAACTTCTTTTAGATAACTTGGTATATTTTACTACACTTACTATTTAATTACAAGTATTATTTATTTATATTTAAAGGTTGATTTTAGCGGCGTGCAAATGTATAATACTTTAGAAGGAAAAAAGGCGAAAATGCGCCGACGGAGGTTCGTTATGAGCATAAAAATTTCACCCAGCATGCTTGCAAGCGATTTTGCAAATCTTGAAAGCGAATTAAAAAAATGCGAAAGTGCAGAGCTTATTCACCTTGATGTTATGGACGGCCACTTTGTGCCAAACATCACAATAGGCGCACCGGTTATCAAGGCCATGAAAGCGGTTTGCGATGTGCCGTTTGATGTGCATCTTATGATTTCGGAGCCGCTGAAATACATTAAGGATTTTGCAGACGCCGGCGCCGATCTTATAACATTTCACATAGAAAGCGAAAGCGATCCGCAGCAAACGATAGACAAAATCACCGAACTTGGATGCAAGGCGGCTTTGGCAGTTAAGCCCGGAACCGAAATTGAAGCGGTTTATCCTTATCTTGAAAAGCTTGACATGGTGCTTGTGATGACGGTTGAGCCCGGATTCGGCGGCCAAAGCTTTATGGCAGACATGATGCCGAAAATTGAAAAGCTGCGTGCAAAATGCCCCGATATAGACATTCAGGTTGACGGCGGAGTAAATTCGCAAACAATTAAAACCTGCGCAAAGGCAGGGGCAAATGTGTTTGTGGCAGGCAGCGCTGTTTTCAAAAGCGAAAACCCTGCAGAAACAATAAAACTTCTTAAAGAAAACGCAGGAAATGTGGGATAATAAATGAAGAAAAAGCGCTTTTACAAAAACATAAAGCGCGGCAGTAAATGGACCGAAGAGGAAAATGGATACCCTATTGATTTTGCGGATAAATACATTTCCGACGAGGGCATTTACACCGACAAATTCGATTATATGCGCCCAAAAACAAAAAAGAAAAAGCGCACAAAGGAGAAGGCGAAGAACCATTCAAAAAGGCTGGGAATCGCCTTGCTGTGCCTGCTTATCATTGGGTGCGGATACACCGGAATGGATGTTTATATGCAGCGCCACGGAATGCCCGTAAAATATTCCGAAATTCAAAACAGGCAAACGGGCGGCAGCATAAATGAAATGCAGCTCAGTTTAACAGCATCTTATGAAGAAAGCATTTCAATGGACGGCTCTATAATGCTTGATTCGGTTATATCAAAGCTTACCGAAGGCGGCTACAACGGAGTTATGATAGATATTAAGCGGGATGACGGCTCCGTTGGCTTTAAAAATGCGCTTGCCACGGTTGACACCTATGGCTCCGTTGCATTTCCGGCAGCGGATTTAAAAGGCTCTGTTTCAAAGCTTAAAGAGCAGGATTTACTGACAGTTGGCAGAGTTTACTGCTACATGGACAATCTTGTGCCGAAAAAAGACAGATCAACGGCAATTCTTGATTCAAACGGGATTCCGTATACAGACAAAAAGGGCAACACATATTTAAATCCCGATTCACAAACCGCATATAAGTATATTAAAGACATTATTGCCGAAGCCGCCGAAGCAGGAATAACCGTTTTTGTGCTTGAGGGCACGGATTTACCGGATGCGATTGCAAGCCAATATTCAGGCGGATTTGAAAAGCTTGCGGCAAAACTTTATGATGATTTGGGCACAGATATAAAATTTGTGAAAGGAATTGATGTTTCTGTTTCGGCAAGTGACATCGGCATAAGCGAGGCGGAAGAAGTTTCTGAAGAAAAGAGCGAAAAGCGCAAAGCTGAAAAGGAAGAAACCGAATCCACCACCCAAAACAAAATAAATGAATTACTGCCGCCGCTTGACGACAGCAAGGAAGTTTATTTCATAACAACTGCGGCAGACAAAGCAAAAACAAAATCTGTGTTGGAGGAATGCGGAATATCATCTTATATTCTTGCAAATTAACAATATGAAAAAAGCAATTGCATTTATCATAACCCTGCTTGCGGCAATAAGCATTTGCACAAGTGCTTTTGCAGCTGAAGCACCCATAAAAAACGCCCCGTTTTTAGAGAACATAGAGTTTTCAAATGCAGAAATTGACGGCGGCTTCAGGCAAGATAAAACCCTTTATTCGCTTACCCTTAAAGACCCAAATCAAAGTGCGGTGCTTTCAGGCTACAAGGTAAGCGGTAAGGCAGATGTTTTTGCCACATATTTATATGACAATTCTAATCACCAAACGGGAATAACCGTTTCCCTGAATTTTGAAAACGGCAGCGTTATTTACACCTTTAATTATTCAAATGTGCAAAACTATGCCGTTTCATCAAATGCCGATTTAAAAGCATTGAACTGCGAATATGCAGAGGTGCAGCCCGAAATCAACAAGAACGACACCGTTTACAAGGTTTATATTCCAAGCGATTTAACAGAGCTTTGCATAACTCCCGTTACGGACGATGTTAATGCCTTTGCGGCTCCGATAAATTTAACCTTGCGTGCCGGGCAGGAAACCGATTTTTCAAGCACCGTTACGGCTTCGGACGGCACAACAAAGAAATACACCTTTAAAATCAAAAGAGTAAACAAAACGGTTGAAGATGTTAAGGCCGAGATGGCAGAGCCGGGATACACTTCATTTGTGACAGGCGAACTTTTTTACCAAAAGCCTATTTTCACAGTTTCGGTTTGTGCCGTTGCGGGAGGGCTTGCGGCCGTTTTGATAATACTGCTTATCATTAAAAGAATTGCCGTAAATCCTTACGACAGCGATGAAAAGCCGTTTTACTCACCGGTTGAATAAATAAAGCGGCGCTTGCCGCAAAAATAAAATGAAAGGATGTGAGCACGTGGAATTGAATGACATGACGCAACACATTTATGAGCTTCATGCAAAGCGAGATATCAAAGGGCTTAAAGCATACTTAAATGAGCTTAACCCGGCCGATATTGCGCAGCTGCTGGAGGAGGTTGAAGATGAACGAAAACGAATTTTCTTTTTCAGGCTGCTCACAAAAGAAAACGCCGCCGAAACATTTGTTGAATTTGACAGCGACACTCAGGAAAACCTGATTTCCGCATTCTCTGATGCCGAGCTTAAAGAAGTACTTGATGAGCTTTATGCCGACGACGCCGCAGATATTGTTGAGGAAATGCCTGCGTCCGTTGTTAAAAGAATTCTTAAAAACACAGACCTTGAAACAAGAAAAACAATAAATTCGCTACTGAAATATCCCGATGATTCCGCCGGCTCGATTATGACAACGGAGTTTGTTGATTTGAAGAGGAATATGACGGTTGAAGATGCGTTTAAACGAATCAGGCGCACAGGTGTTGACAAAGAAACCGTTTACACCTGCTATATTACCGATGAATCACGCCACCTGCTTGCCGTTACAACGGTTAAGGAATTGCTGCTGCACGATTACGACGATTTAATTGAAGAATTTATGGAAACGAATGTTATTTCCGTAAACACCCTTGATGACCAGGAAAAAGCATCCGGCTTGCTTCAAAAATATGATTTTCTTGCGCTTCCCGTTGTTGACATGGAAAACAGACTTGTGGGCATTATCACAATTGACGATGCTCTTGATGTTTTGCAGGAAGAAAACACCGAGGATATTCACAAGATGAACGCCATTGTGCGCACATCGGAAAAGCCCTATCTTAAAATCGGCGTTTTCGACACATGGAAATCAAGAATTCCGTGGCTTATGCTGCTTATGATAAGCGCCACATTTACAGGCATGATCATAACAGGATTTGAGGACAAGCTTTCCGCAATGATTGTGCTTACGGCATTTATTCCCATGCTGATGGACACGGGCGGAAATTCCGGCAGCCAGGCAAGTGTTACGATTATTCGTGCTCTTTCCTTGGGAGAGGTTGATTTAAAAGACATTTTCAAAGTGCTTTGGAAAGAGATCAGAGTAGGCGTTTTGTGCGGCGCATCGCTTGCCGTTATAAACTTTGCGAAGATTTGGCTGGTTGACAAAATGCTGCTCGGCACAAGCGGCATAACCGTTACGGTTGATTTAGTTATAAACCTTACCCTTTTTGTTGAGATAATCTTTGCAAAAATCGTTGGCTGCACGCTGCCGATATTTGCCAAAAAGCTTAAATTTGACCCTGCGGTAATGTCTTCTCCGTTCATAACAACGATTATAGACGCTCTTTCGCTTTTGATTTATTTCGGCTTGGCAACCGCGATTTTGCACATTTAAGCACCTGCGCAAAAACAAAAAACACAGCAAAAAAAACAAGGCACTTTCGCACAAAATCGGAAGTGCCTTTATTATATTCGGCAATCAAAAAAAGGGCGCGCCTTGTGAAAAAGCACGCCCCAAAAATTATTTTCGATTATTTAAGATTATTCTTTTTTGCCTTTTCTTTTAATTTTTCCGCTTTATCTTCCTTTTTATCAAGGATTGCAATTGCCTCTTTTGACATCGGCACAAGAATAATCAGGTTAATGATCGTCATAAGCCCTATTCCCACATCGCCAAGATCCCACACAATTGTGTATGCCTGCAATCCGCCCATGAAAAGCATAACAAGAGCAATGATTTTATAGATTGTTTGGCTGATCCAATTGTTGCCGCAAAGATATGCAACATTGGAGCGTGCATAAAATAAAATTCCGATAAATGTGGAAAAGCTAAACAGGAAAAGCACTATGGCCACAAATATTGTGCCGCCGCTTCCAAGGTGGTAATTCATTGTAGCCTGAAGCAAATCCATGCCTTGCAATCCGTCTGTGATTTCACGGGGAGCAAGCAGCATAATCATTGCCGTGCAGGTGCAAATAACAATGGTGTCTATCAAAACTCCAAGGGACTGCACCATGCCAACCGTTTCCGGCCTTTTTCCCTCTGCCGCAGCTGCCGCACAGGGAGCAGAGCCGGAGCCGGCTTCGTTTGAAAACAGGCCTCTTTTAACTCCGTTCATAAGCACGGCACCAAATCCGCCGCCTGCAATCTGTTTAAATCCGAAAGCCTCCTGAAAAATTCTTGAAAAAACTCCCGGCATCAGCTTAATGTTTTTAAGAATAATGAAAATCGTAACGGCAAAGTAAAGCACTGCCATTACGGGCACGATAACATCAAGAAACTTAACCGTTGCATTCTTTCTGAGCACAATAACCGCCGCAAGAGCAACAAGTACCGCGGTTGTGTAAATCGGCGGAATTGAAAATGCATTTTTAAATGCGGATGTAACGGAATTACTGATAACCTGGCTGATTCCGCACCAGCAAATCAACCCGAAAAATGCAAACAGAATTGCAAGGAAAGATTTTTTAAGCTTTTTTTTCCTTTTTTGCTCCACAAAATCGTGAATGTAATATGCCGGGCCGCCGTGGTAACCGCCGTAAAGCGGGTCTTTTTTCTTGTGAAGCTGTGCAAGTGTGCCCTCAACATATGCTGTTGATGCGCCAAGAAGAGCAGAAGCCCACATCCAAAAAACAGCGCCTGCGCCGCCGATTGAAATGGCGGCAACAACGCCGACAAGGTTCCCCATTCCAACTCTTGTGGCTGTGGAAACAATCAGCGTTTGAAAGGTTGAAAGGCTCGTTTTATCGTCGTTTTTATCGCCGAGAGCCCTTATCATCTGCGGAAGTTTTCGCACGGGCATAAATTTTGTTCTTATTGTAAAGAAAATTCCTGCCGGAATAAGCAAAAGAACCAAAAGCGGAATTCCTATGGAAACATCTCCGAAATGCAGAGTGAAAAGATCGCCCCAAAGAAAATTGTAAAACCATTCAATAACTTTATTCATATCATAAATTCCCCTTGATATAACATCAAAATATACAGCAGATTTTTGGCTTTGCGGTGGATTGCCGCCGTAAATTTAAACTGCAGTTTGCATTGAAAAAGTCTGCCTAAATCTGCAAAAGCAGTGCAAAAAATATGCCGAATCCTTTTTTATGATTCGGCATATTTAATTTAAAACTAAACTAAATAAGCTCGCCCGGCGCATAAACGGTATATGTTATTTCACCTTCTGCGCTTTCATAAAGCAGTGCTATTCTGCCGTTGTTAAGGCAAGTCATGCAGGAATACATAAATGCGGAATCGTTAATATCCGTTGTTTTTGTAAGCGTCATATTTCCGGCACCGTCAACTTCAAAAGAAAAAATCTTGCCGCAGCTGCGCTCGTGAACGGTTTTGCCCTTCTTTTTGCTTGTGCCCGTGGGGCAGGAAATCAAAATGTAATCCTTGCCGCCTTTTGTGCACTGAATTGCGCTGAGCATGCAGGCGGAAGAAATCTCCGTTTCCGTAACAACGGGATCGCCCCAAATATATTCCGTGCCCGTAAGCTTTGCGTCTGCATAACAGATTCTGTTACTGTTGTTTCTGAAAAAGCAGCGTAAATCGCCGTTTGAAAGCTCAACTATTTGGCTTTCGCTTGAATATTCAAAAGTGTCGTTTGATTCAATATCGCGGCTTCTTTGCCACGTGCTTCCGCCGTCTGTTGAATAAATAAACGAGGCCTGCTGCGTGCCTGACTTAACATCGCAAATATATGCGGAAAAAATCAGCGTGCCGTTTGAAGTGCAGATTCCTCTGCCGGGGCCCACCCCGTAAAATGCTTCGTCTGCCTTTTTAAGGTTTATAAGCTTAGGCGCGCCAAAGCTTTCGCCGCCGTTTTCCGATTTTGTCATATATAGGTATGTGGTTGGCACAACGGAAAACTTCATCTTTGATTTAATGTAAAAAATATTGCCAAGCAAATTGTTGTTTGCATCATAAAGATAGTAATATTCGTCTATTTTATAGCCGCTGTCTTTTCCGTTTCCGTCGGTTATTTGCGAATATCCGTTTTCAAAATGATTTATGTCTGCCTTGTAATCATAGCTTTTGCCGTGATTATCAGAAATCTTAAGGCTGCCGTCTTCATTGAAAGCAGGCTCTGCAACAGCTGCCTTAATTCCCGTCCAGCTTGCAAGGTTGCGGCCGCCGGGATAAAATGTTGTCATCATCCACACATTGTTTCCGTTTGCAATCAGCTCAGAATCAATAAAGGCAGATGATTTTTTTGAAAACTTGTTTCCGTTATCGCCAAGATGGTTGGCAGTGTATGATGTCCAAGTTGCGCCGCTGTCATCGCTGTAAGCCACAACGGTGTCAAGCCCTCCGCCGTCAAGCGTGGTGTCATATCTCGCATCTGCAGACGCCACAATTCTTCCGCTTTCCAAAGTGATCATTGCGGGAATTCTGAAATTTTTGCTTTTTCCCGTCACCTCGGTTACAAACGGCTGATCGTTTGTTTTCACTGCGGCAGGCCTTTCGGCAACGAAAATCGGCTTGCGTGCGTTCACCGCTCCAATGCTTCCGCCTATTATTGCAGCCGCTGCCGCAACGGCAACTGCGCCGCTTATTACTTTTTTAATCTTAGCTTTAGTCATAACAACCACTCCTGCGCCTTTCGGCCGCATCTTTCTTTGATTTTAGTTTGTAGTCAAGTTTATTTATTTTGCCAATCGATTTATCACGATATATGTGGCTTTTGTTTGAAAAGAGTAAACTCTGCTTTTTAGGCTTATTTTGCCTTTTTCTCTTTTCCTTTTCCGCCAAAAATCGAAACGCCGAAAATAATAATCAGCAGCAGCGCCGCAAAGCACATCCAAAAAGCAAGAAGCGGCTTTGGGCGAGCGGAAAATGTGTCGTAATATCCTTTAAGATAAATAACGGTAACGATAATCGGCAAAATGTATTGCATATAAATCCTGATAACCGTGCCTTTTGGAAATTTTAATCCGTTGCCCGTGTTAGCTTCTTTAATGAAATTTTCAAAGCCCCAGCCGTTTTTGCGCACGCAAAACATAACAAACACAAGGCTGCCGAGCGGTAAAAGATTTGATGAAACAAGAAAATCTTCCAAATCCATAATTGTTGAGCCTTCGCCGAGCGGCTGAAAGCCCGAAAGCAAATTAAATCCAAGAATAGCAGGAACAGAAAGTGCCGTGATAAGCACAAAATTAACTCCAACAGCCTTCTTTCTGCTCCATCCGCTCATGTCCATATAAGTTGCTATAATGTTTTCAAAAACAGCAATAATGGTGGAAAGCGCCGCAAAAGACATAAACACAAAAAACAGCGTGCCCCAAAGCCTGCCGCCGGGCATACTATTAAATAAATTCGGCAGTGTTATGAAAAGCAATGATGGGCCGGAATCAGGCTGAACGCCGAAAGAAAAGCAAGCGGGAATAATGATAAATCCTGCCATAAGAGCAACAAAGGTGTCAAGCAGCACAATGCTTACAGCCTCGCCCGTAAGGCGCTTCTGTCTGTCAAGATAGCTGCCGAATATTTCCATTGCGCCGATGCCGAGGCTCAGTGTAAAGAATGCCTGCGACATTGCGGCAAACACAACATTGCCTATTCCGTTTTCCGCAACGGATTTAAAATCGGGTACAAGATAAAACTTAACACCCTCTGCCGCATTTGAAAGAAACAGCGAATTGCAGGCAAGCGCAAGCATTAAAACCACTAAAAGCGACATCATGATTTTGGTGATTTTTTCAACGCCGTTTTTAAGGCCCAGTGCGCAAACGGCAAATGAAATAACAATTGCCGCAACGGTCCATATTGTCAGCGTGCCGGGTTGTGAAAGCATATTTGTGAAAAACTGTGCAATTCCGCCGGAATCAAGCCCGGAAAGCTTGCCGAATGCCTCAAGATAGGCATAATAAAGCATCCAGCCGCCAACCATGGTGTAAAACATCATTAAAAGATAGCAGCCTAAAATACTTATCCATTTAAGCGAATGCCAGCGGCTGCCTTTTGGCTCAAGCTGCTCAAAGGCTTTTCCCATTCCTCTGCGGCTGCCTCTGCCAACGGTGAATTCACACACCATAATCGGAAGCCCAAGCACAACAAGAAACACAAGATACATCAAAATGAATGCCGCCCCGCCGTACATTCCGCAAATATAGGGAAATTTCCAAACATTCCCGATTCCTATCGCACAGCCTGCGGAAACCAAAATGAATCCAAGGCGTGAGCCGAATTTTTCTCTCTCTGCCATAAAAAACCTCTCATAGGCGGCGCAAAAGCACCGCAAGTTTATTGTTGCTCTATTTTATCATATAAAGTTCGCTTTTTCAATGCAGTGCTTCAAAGTGATAGCGCGCTAAAATAAAAAGGGCAACGGCGTTTTTTTGTTGCCGTTGCCTGTAAATAAACCTTGAAATAAAGCCTCAAACAATATATTATATAGTAAAGAAATGTGCGTTAAGCATGGGCGGAATTTTGCTTTGTGATTTTCTGCTTTGCTTTTTGCAACACAGGAGTGAGAATATGAATATGAATTACTGCATCGGCGAAGCCGAGCTGAAGCGTGCAGAGGCTTGCCTTGCTTTTGCGCAGCAGCTTGGGTTGATTGCAAGCAGCAGCTTTGAGGACCTTGAAAAAAGGCGAAACGCGGAAAATGAAAAGAGAGCCGCAGCAGCCGAAAAGGGCAAGGTTTTTTATGGCTTGCGGCATTTTTCCGCACCGGCTTATCTGCAATATGAGCTAACAAGATTCAGGCTTGATTTTGCTGCGGAAACAGAGCAGGTTAAAAAGGCTTATAAATTTGCCGAAATAACCGAAAAAGAGATGAAAGCTTACTATAAAGCCAATAAAGATCTTTTCACAAGGTATAACGGCGATAAATTCAGATACAGGGAAGTTAAGCTTATTATCAAAAAGAAATTAAGGGAGGCTGAATATGATAATGAAATCAACAACATATTATGTAAGCTCTCTTAACGGCAACGATTCAAACAGCGGCACGGCACAAACAGAAGCATTCAAAACACTTGATGCAATAAACAAAATTAAGCTTATGCCGGGAGACAGGGTTTTGCTTGAAAAAGGCTCTGTTTTTGAAAATGAATATTTGCACATTAAAAACTGCGGCGATATAAACGGCGGCAGAATTGAAGTTTCGGCATACGGCGAGGGAGATGCGCTTCCTTGTATAAACGCAAACGGCAGCGGAATTTGGTATCAGGATTACGGCACCAAGCTTGATTATGCCGGCCATGTTTATAAAGGCGATGTTTCATCTGCCGTTTTGCTTTATGATGCGGAAAATATATTGGTTGAAAATATTGAAATCACAAACTTTGAGCCTTACACAACGGCAAAGGCATATTCAAGCCCGGATAAGCTTGAACGCACCGGCCTTGCCGCAGTGGCGCAAAACAGAGGCACAATTCATTCAATAACGCTTGATAATTTATATATTCATGATGTCAGCGGCAATGTTTATGATAAGCATATGAATAACGGCGGGATTTATATGACGGCATTTAAGCCGGCAAACGAAGCCGAAACCGGCGTTGCAAGATACGACGGTGTAACAATTCAAAATTGCTTTGTTAAAAATGTAAGCCGTTGGGGAATAGCGGTAGGCTACACATATAATTGGGAAAAATTCTCAAGTAAAGAACTTTCTGCAGAAACATTTAAAAAATACGGCAACGAACATTTTTTGCTCAGAAACAATTATATAAAAGCCGCCGGCGGCGATGCATTAACTCCAATGTATGCTCTTGAACCGCTTACGGAATATAATATTGCAGATTCCTGTGCATTTGAGATGAACGACAGAGTTTATAATAAAGCAGGAAAGCGAATGGGCAAGGTGGCTGCCGCAATTTGGCCGTGGAAATGCAAAAATGCAATGTTCAGATTTAATGAATGCACGGATACAAAGCTTAATCAGGACGGTATGGCTTATGATGCCGATTCCGGCGACGGCACTGTTTACGATCAGAATTACAGCAGGCTCAATGAGGGCGGTTGCGTAATGTTTTGTATGCAAGAGGCTGTTCACAACACCTTCACAAACAATGTTAGCTACGATGATTTGGGAGGCACATTAAGTCCCTCTCAAAACCCGGACGCTTATATTGCAAACAATCATTTTTATAAGCGCAAAGGAGTGCCGCTTATTCGCAAAAGAATGCACGGCAAAAGAACTCTTAAAAACAACACAATAACTGAAATATAAATTTTAATAAATCAACACACAGTGAGGTAATTTGATGGATAAAAAAAGAGGAAGAGTAACAATACCAACCGATATGGATGTGGTTAAGGAAACAATTGAAATTATGGATGTTTGGGGCGCAGATGCAATTCGTGATTGCGACGGAACGGAATTTCCGCAAGAGCTTAAAAACACGGGCGCAAAAATCTATGCCACTTATTACACCACAAGAAAGGATAACGCTTGGGCAAAGGCAAATCCGGATGAAATTCAGCAGATGTATATTATGACATCTTTCCACACGGCAGTTGAAGAAAAACTTGAAATTCATCTAATGGATCATCTTTATCCGGATATGCTTGCCGTAAACACAAGAGATGATATCAAAAGATGGTGGGAGGTTATGGATCGCACCATAGGTGAGCCCGTGCCCACAGATGAATGGAGCTACGATGAAAAAAGCGGAAATGTTGTTATCAACCCCGTTAAAAAGTTTCATGAATATACCGTAAGCTTTTTGGCTTATATTATGTGGGATCCGGTGCATATGTATAATGCGGTTGTAAATGAATGGAATGTTGAGCCGCAAATAACATTTGATGTTCGCCAGCCAAAAACAAGGGCACATTCCCTTGAAAGATTGCGCCGCTTTCTTGATACTCATGATTATGTTGATGTTGTTCGCTTCACCACATTTTTTCATCAGTTCACTCTTATTTTTGATGAGCTTGCAAGGGAAAAATTCGTTGATTGGTTTGGCTATTCTGCATCAGTAAGCCCGTATATCTTAAAGCAGTTTGAAGAAGAGGTCGGCTATAAATTCCGCCCCGAATTTATTATTGATCAGGGTTATATGAACAATACTTACAGAATTCCTTCTAAGGAATTCAGGGATTTCCAGGCTTTCCAAAGGCGCGAGGTTGCAAAGCTTGCCAAGGAAATGGTGGATATCGTTCATGAATACGGCAAGGAAGCCATGATGTTTATGGGTGATCATTGGATCGGCATGGAGCCGTTTATAGATGATTTTGCCTCAATAGGCCTTGATGCGGTGGTCGGCAGCGTCGGAAACGGTGCAACCCTCAGATTGTTCAGCGATATTAAAAATTTTAAATACACAGAAGGCAGATTCCTGCCGTATTTCTTCCCGGATGTTTTCCACGAGGGCGGTGACCCGATCTATGAGGCAAAGGTAAATTGGGTAACGGCAAGGCGTGCAATCCTCAGAAGCCCAATTCAGCGTATAGGCTACGGCGGCTATCTTAAATTGGCGCTTAAATTTCCCGAATTTGTTGATTATATCAAGGGCGTTTGTGATGAATTCCGCACGCTTTATGATAATATTCAAGGCACAACTCCTTATTGCGTTAAAAAGGTTGCAGTGCTTAATTGCTGGGGCAAAATGCGCGCTTGGAGCAATCATATGGTGCACCATGGCCTTTATTACAGGCAGAATTATTCATATTTCGGTGTTATTGAGGCTCTCAGCGGTACTCCGTTCGATGTTTCATTTATCAGCTTTGATGATATTAAAGAAAATAAGAATTTCTTAAATCAGTTTGATGTTGTTATCAATGTGGGCGATGCAGACACTGCTCAAAGCGGCGGTGAATATTGGTGTGATGAAGAAATTATTACCGCAGTTAAAGAGTTTGTTTATAACGGCGGCGGCTTTATCGGCGTCGGTGAGCCGGCTGCACATCAGTGGCAGGGCAAATTCTTCCAGCTTGATGATATTCTCGGCGTTGAAAGAGAAAACGGATTCACGCTTAATACCCGCAGATACAACACACAAGAGCATCGTGATCACTTTATCCTTGCTGATGCAAACGGCGAAGTTGATTTCGGCGAGGGAAAAAAGAATATTGTTGCGCTTGATGGCACAACCGTGCTCATCCAAAATGCAAGCGAGCTTCCGTTTGCCGTAAGGCATGCCGAGGAAGTGCAAATGGCTGTTAAATCGTTTGGCAAGGGCAGAGGCGTTTATATCAGCGGCTTGCCTTACAGCTTCAAAAACAGCCGTGTGCTTTACAGAGCCGTGCTTTGGAGTTCAAATTCGGAGGATGAGCTTAATAAATGGTTCTCCACAAACTATAATGTTGAAGTGCATGCTTATGTTAAAAACGGCAAATATTGTGTTGTAAACAATACTTATGAGCCGCAAGACACCACGGTTTATACCGGCGACGGAAACGGCTTCGACCTTCATCTTGAAGCAAATGAAATCAAGTGGTATCAAATTTGATTTAAATAAATAAGATACAGCCGGGCTAAAATGAAATGCCCGGCTTTATTTTGCAAAAGCATATTGATTATATGTAAAAGAGTGTTATAATTTATTTACGCAACAGATTGTTTGTTAAAGATTGTTATAATCAATAAATGTTATGTTTATTTTTGAGAGGGACATATGAAAAGCAACGCAGCAACTTTTAAGTTTGCTTTAAAAAAATCGTTGCCCATTTTATTCGGTTATCTTTTTTTGGCTTCGGCATTTGGTATTATGCTCTATAAAGCAGGATATAATTGGATGTGGGCAATTATTATTTCCGTAATTGTTTATGCCGGCTCGGGGCAGTTTTTGCTTGTGTCGCTTATAGAATCCGGTGCGGATCTTGCCACCACGGCAATGATGACGGTTTTTATAAACACCAGGCATATGTTTTACGGGCTTTCGTATATAGATAAGTTTAAGGCGGGCGGATGGCGCTATCCTTTTATGATTTTCACGCTCACAGATGAAACTTATTCCGTTAATTCATCAATTTTGGCCGTGCCGAAAAATGTTGATGAGGCAAAGGCAAGATTCATAATAGGCGAGCTTGATCATCTTTATTGGATCCTCGGCTCCGTGCTCGGATCATTGCTCGGCCAGCTTATTCCGCTTGATTTCACCGGCATTGATTTTTCCATGACGGCTCTTTTCGTTGTTATTTTCATTGATTTGATACGCAATCAAAAAGGCAGATCGGGAATTATCGGCATGCTCGGTATCTTTTGCGGAATACTTTGCCTTGTGATTTTCGGCGCAGATAAATTTTTGCTGCCGTCTCTTATATTAACAGTGGTGCTGCTTTCTTCGTTTAAAAGATATTTCGGCGCAGAAAGGAGCAAAAAAAAATGACTCATACTCATCTTTTTGCAATGATTGTTGTTGCAGGTATATGCACTTTTGCAACAAGGCTTTTTCCGTTTGCGCTTTTCGGCGGCAAAAAAGAAGTGCCTAAGTTTATAAAATATTTGGGCGCTGTTTTGCCCGTTGCAATTCTTGGAATTTTAATCGTTTATTGCCTTCGTGATTTTGAAAAGGGCAATCTGAATTTTATTTTGCCGCAGCTGATTGCCGTTGCACTCACTGCCGGGATTCATCTTTGGCGAAAAAACACTCTGCTCAGCATAGCCGTCGGCACGGTAACATATATGTTGCTGATTCATTTCGTGTTTGTGTAGTTATATCGGGGGACAATTCCCGACAGCTTAGGTAAAATATTTAAACGGGAGGAGCAATAATCGCTCCTCCCGTTTTGTTGTATTCAAATATTATATTAGCTTTCGGCGCGCAAAAGGCATGCCTTAGATTTGCTTTGAAAGCAGACCCGCTCGGTTATATTTCCGTTTGTGTAGGAATATGTTACCCTTTGATTTTCGTTTCCATTATATCGCTTTTCCGTTTGGCGGTCAAACTTATCATACGAAAACTCAACCGTGTCTCCTTTGCGGCTTTAATTTTTAGGATTTGTTAAATGAAATTTTTTCACCATTTATTATTAAACAATAATCGTCTATAGACCCATAAACGGTATCATATAAAAAATATGTGTTTTACTTTGCCATTGCCGGTTTCAAGATCGCTAATAACAAAATTTTTAACGCCTTCATTTTTATTATTGAAAACCACTAATGAATCTTCATCCGTTTCAATTAACACACCTGTGATATAATAATCTTTTGTTTTTTTAACATTATAGACATCAATACCGCCTTTTGCTGCAACTGTATTTGATACCCTTTTAAATGAAAAGCTACGCAAAATTTCATATCTATCTCCGGATTTCAATATAAAATCCTGACCTAAATTGTGGTTATTTGTTTTATAAATAATCATGCATGATTCTTGACCCTCAACCACATCCACAATTTCCTCAGAATGAGAGAATTTGAATGCACTTTCCGGCGTTTTGAATTTTGCAATGTGGTTTATTACAGGATTTGAGACAACCGAAAAAACAATCATCAGGCAAGCAAAAAGCGCAAAAGCAACCGGGATTTTTCCTTTTCTTTTTTTGACTGTTTTTTCGGCAACAAGCACAGAAATAAGAATAGAAATTGCAATCAAAAACATATAAATAAGTTTAGAAACCAACTAAATCACTCCTTTTAATAGCCGCGCACAGTGATTTTTATTTTTTTTGCAAAAAAACAAATCAAGTGTTCCGTATCGAATATTTGATATTTTGCTCTTTTGCATAAGCCTCTGCCGCAGAACCGGGCATCACTGCCAAAGTGATTTCATCGGGATAAACAAATATGTTGTGATTCGGAAGCTCCGTAACACTTGCAGGAACAACAATTTCTTTTAAAGCGGATTGATAGCCGAAAACATTGCCACTTATTTTTGTTACGGAATCGGGTATAGTGTATTTTGTTTCTGTTTTTCCCTCCGGATAAGCGATAATTTCCGATTTATCCTTGTTGAAAAGCACACCGTCAACATCGCAGTATTTACCGTTTTCATCATCAACCGTAATACTTTGCAAAGCACTGCAACGGAAAAACACATCGTTGCCGATTTGAGTTACGGATTCTGGGATATTAACGGATTTTAGCGCACTGCAACGATAAAACGCCACGTTTTCAATAACTTCCAAGCCAAACGGCAAATGAATTTCGCTCATATCGGTTTGACCGTAAAACGCCTCTTCGCCGATTACTTTTACCGGCTTGCCGTTTATGGTTTCGGGAACAGATACGGCAGGTTCGCTTTTGCTGTATCCCGTGATTTTAACATATGCGTCGCAAACCTCATATTCAAAGCCGTTTGCCGCTGCTTCTTGTGCAGAAGAAACAGCGGTGTTTTTTGATTGTTGCGTATTATCTAAGTTTTTCTCACAACCGCACAACATTAAGCACAGGCATGCGATTAAAACATATACAAGTCGTTTACTTTTCATAAAATCCACCACAGATTTGCTTATCATAACAAAGCAACTATTTTGTTACAACATCAACAATTTGATTTTCTGTATCGTATGTTATTTCTATTTTTTCGTTTAATTCGTTCATAACATATTGCAGGGTTTCGCTGTCCGTATAATATTCGCCGTTTGAATAATACATATTATACGGGCCACCGCCCGTGCAATTCGCAAGCAGGTTGTTTTTCTTATTGCGCTTGTTGCAAAGGTTGTTGGCAGCCGTGTCAAGCACATAGGTTTCACCGTTTACAGATATGCGAATTTTGCTTTCATTCTTTTTATTTATGCTTGCGCCGCAAGAAGTAAGAATTTCCAAAAGCGGCAGCTCGGCATTATCATAATGAGCTTTTACGGTTTTGCCGCTTGCGGCAGGCTCACCGTTTATTTTCAAAGCACATTGCCGGGTTTTATATTTTTCCGCATACCTCGCCTGCGAATAAAGGGTGCAATCCGCTTCATCCCCGACGGTAAAAAAATATGTGCCGTTATCTGTTTTTATCCAAATCGAGAGCGGAACATACGGCGCCTCAAAAGCAACGAATTGCCGCACATTTTCATTCACGCCGTTTTCAGCAAGGTGATTTTGAAGTGTTTCGCCTTTGAACAGGCCAACATACTCATCCGTAATTTCCACGGCTAAAGTGCCGTATGTAACATAACGATTGCCGTCTTGCGGATAATTGAAAGCTTTTGAAGACACTTTTGCTATGTCGGCAAACGAGTTGTTTTCAAGCAAGCCGTCAAACTCATCACTGCCGATTTTATAGATTGTAAATTCAGCTTCCGAAGAAGCTGTTTCGGAATTATTCATTGTGCTTGTTTCCTTTGTTTCGGTTGTGTTCACATCGGAATGCGCACAGCCACTGAGCAGGAAAATACACAGCATTAAAACGGCGATAATTTTGCTTTTTCTCATAAACAATATACCTCTAATCGGTTTAAACGGGATTGTTTTTTTAATAACCTATAATATGAAAACATCGTTCTTATCCGCTTCTTGCAGCAAATTCAAAAGATTTTGCAAATCGTTTTGGCATTCCTCGCTTATGCTTTCGGAGAATAATTCCACACATAGTTTTTTGCCAAAAGGCGATTTTGAAGCAGTTGTTATAAGCCATGAAGCAGAAACAGGGTAATAATCGGCTTCTCCGTCTTGTGACCTGACGCACAGTATTGAGCCCTCTTTTTGAAGTTCAAAACACACCAAGCAACAGTAGCCCTTTTCAATCGGCAATTTGCTTTTTGAATACTCGTTTCGGATTTCGTTTATCCAACCGAGACCGATTTTAACCCCGCAATCATATTTGGTGCACAACGAATAAAAAGCCTTGATTATTTCCGTGCCTTCAATATATTTTTTTGTATTCGCTCAATATTTGATTTTCATATTTTGTAAACAGTGACTTTTTATCTGCGGTATATTTAAACTTCATTAAATCATTTTCCAAAGAATATTTATACTTTTATCTGCTTGCCCGACTATCATCGGCGGCATATATTTCTTTTGAGCCGATATATTCGTTTTCCGGGCGCCGGCGGGCTTTGGCGGTCAAACTTATCATACGAAAATTCAACCGTGTCGCCGTTGCGGCTTTAATTTTTAGGATTTGTTAAAAGAAATTTTTTCACCATTTATTATTAAACAATAATCATCGCTAAAATCATTGAATGTACTGTAAAATAAAATATCTTTTTGTTTTTTACCGTTGGGCAAAACAAGCGTATCACCAACAGCTGTGTATTGAAACACTTGATTATCGTTGCCTGTAACAGTTAGGTTTTTGCCATCTTCTATAGTGGCACCGCCTACAACATAATAATCATTTGTTCTTCTAACATTATCAATACTGCAAATACCATACTTACCCGTTGAAGAGGCAACTTTTTTTGTTTGAAAACTGTAGGTGAATTTATATTCATCGCCTGATTTCAAATAGTAATCCTGTCCATAACTGTTTTTATCTTTTCTAAACACAACCATGCAAGATTCGTCGCCCTCAACCACATCCACAATTTCCTCAGTATGATTAAATTTAAATATGCTTTGAGGGGTTTTAAAATCGGTAATAAGATTTATAAATGCCGTGCAGCCATAAGAAACAACCATAGCCGAAATAAAGAACAGCATTACTGAAACAACAAATCTGATTCCCTTTTTTCTGATTTTTTTATTAGCATAAAAAACACTTACGGAAAACAGCAATATTGTGATGATAGAACATATCAAATCAATAAACACGTCTCACCCTCCAATCAATAACCGTATGCGGGTTGCCAGGATAATGCGCAGTGATACCACAGCAGCGATATTTGCCGGTAAAAATTATTCTTAAACGAATTGCGGTTTTATCCATATCGAAGAAAGTTGTCCATTATCAATCACTGCAACGGAATTTTGGGCAAACTCTACGGCCTTGCTTTCAATGCTGCAATTCGGATTACCGATACAAACCCATTCTGTTTTAGGAATTATCGCCGCCCCATTTGAGCATATCATCATCCACTTCAAGCGATTCACAAACTATTGTAAGCGAATCGCCGGTTTTAAAATATAACGAAATTTCAATGAATTTTTCATCTGAAAGAAGCGGGCAAAAATCGTCAATCGAAAGCTGCTTTTCTTTTAATTCATATAGCCTTGGGAGGAGAGTTTGTTCTTCAGGATAATTATAACTTACACAATCTATATCCGGCTCTACTCCCAAACCGTTTCCCCAAAATTTGCAATATACGCCTTCAAAACCTATAACATTATTAAATTTGACAATGTAATCTTTTACTTTGTAATATTTTATAAAGTGAACATTCATTGTGTTTGTATCTTTGCCACATTCATAATTCATATTTACAAACCAATCATCATGCATGCAAAAATCGGGCGAGTTAATTATTTGTGCGTTTGAATAATCTATTTTCATTTTTATCCTCTAAACATCCTTTTTTGCCTCATCTATAATAGGACCGGGAAAAATTATAAACATAAGAATATGCCCACCGAAAAATATTATAAAGCCGAGGACTGTGCATATTTTCATGATCGTTTCAAGCTTTTTCATGCTATGCCGCCTCCTCTTCAACATATCGGTGGGTTGTTAGTTAATAAAAATTGCATTTGCCGTGCTGCATTACAGATATCATCCGCGGGGTGAAGCGTTGATTTTCCAAAGCCTCAAATAGCGCCTTTCTTTTTCCGTCATAAATGCAAGTTCGGAAATATCGCTTATTTTTGCGTAAGCGAAACCGTCCTCAAATCCGTATTCATCAATTATTTTGAATTTGCATTCATCATCGCCGACGCTTTCGGGGAAACCGATAATATTATAATCGTCGTTTTCCAAAAGCTTAACCGAAACGATTTCTTTTCTGGCGAGTGCCATTTCCAAAAGAGATTGCATAATACGATCGTCGTCAATATCCTTTGATATATCGGCATAATCGTCCCGATCGCAAAGCTTTTTGATTTTTTCGATATATTTTGTTTCGGTTTGAATTTGCGAAATTCTGTTGACGGAATATGCAACAACGCCGATTTGATCGCCGTTTATCGAAAATGCGCGGAAAGCAAACATATCATCGCTTAGCGCAACAATGTTTCCCACTTGAAACACATCCGTTTCACCGTCTGTATAAAACTCGGCAAATTTTTGTGTTTTGTAAAGTTCTTTTAAAATACTGATCATGTGATTATCCTCCAGTTAAATATTACAATAAATCATGCGATTATTTTAGCGGAACATTCCCAAAGAATTGCACCTAATGGTACAATTAGAGCGTCATCTGCAACACCAATCACGGTAGCATCATTTGCAACGATATATATTATTCCTACAGTCACTACAATTGCGACTACACAAATTGCCACTGTTTCTAATGTTTCCACCGTACTTTGAGATGGTCTCCTTTTATTTGGATTAGGCGTGCGTCGTTTATCGCCTTTTTCCCCACCTGCATCGCGATTTTTTCTTGTTTGTCCGTCCTCATGTTTTTGCTTATTGTGAGGACTGGTAGTTCCTCTCTTCTTGTGAGAGCTGTATTTTTGTATGCTATTATTTTGAGACTTTTGTGGAGAAACTAAATTCTTCACCCATTGATTCGCTTTGCTGAAAGTTTTAGAAAACCAATTTTTTACATCCGACCAAGAATCCCCATTATAATCAAATCGATCAACAGGATTGTTTCCACAATAAGCAAACATATTCTTATCAAGCACGCTTTGCCCTGTTTGAACATAGCCGTCTGCATTGATAAAGCGGCACATATCGGGGGAATAATAGCGCGTGTTAAGGAAATACCATTCCGTTTCAAAATCGAAGTAATAACTGCGATAGCGGATTGGGTTTTGCTCTGCAAGAGCAGTGTTGCCCGTGATTTCCGTAACCTTGCCCCATGCGTCATAGGCGTAGTTTACAAGCACATTGCCGTCCTTATCCGCAATTGCCGTTACATCGTTTTGAGCATTTTTGATATAGTAATACTCTGTGCCGTTGAGAACAAAGCCGAAGATATCCGAATTGTTATCATACATAAACACAAGCGTATCATTGCCTGATTTTTGCCCCGCAAGGATATCGCCGTTGTAGACAAACTCGGTTTTAACTCCGTTTACGGTTTTGGAAATTCGGTTTCCGTCGCCGTTATAGGCATATTCAATTGTGTTTTCGCCGTCTGCAATGCTTTGAAGCTGCCTGCCGAGCCAAGTAAGCTGTTTGCCGCCGATTGAAAGCGGATTACCGATTTCATCATATGCAATCTGCGTGCCGTTAAAATCCGTGAGCAAATCGGACCATACGGAATCCGTGTAACTCCAGGTTTTTGTATCGGTCGGCTCTCCAAGCTCGCCCGTGGTGTATTCATATTCCTTTTGCTCGGTTATATTTCCGTTTGTGTAGGAATATGTTATCGTTTTGCCCGCCTTTTCATCATTAACTCTTGTTAATTGATTAAGGCTGTCGTATTCATAGCTTACGGTAGTTGTGCCGTTTGCCACGCTTATGATATTGCCGAGCTTATCATATTCATACGAATATGTGCCCGCCGGGGTTTCAACGGATTTAACAAGCGTGGTTGTGCGCTTTTCCGCTGCGCCCTCCGCTTTGGCGATTTCATAATTTTCGTAGGCATATTTAATGCCGAACGAATTGCCGCCAAAGCTTTTTTGCGCCAATCTGCCGAGATTATCATAAGCAAAGCCGAGCTTTTCGCTTCCGTTCCACTGCACGGAATATACCTGATCGGGCATTTCGCCGTTTTTCAAACTGCCGTAAGCATAGCCGATTTCCTGCCTGCCGAGCGGCGAAAAATGCGTTATGCCCGTTAAATAGTTTGTTTTATCAGCATATTTAAAATCCGTGTAGGATATTAAATTAAGGTCGCTTTTTCCCGTGCCCGCATATTCGCGCTGAGAAACAACTCGCTCTGCAAGGTCATAAACAAATTTGGTGTTTGTGCCCGTGAAAAAGTCTGTTACCTGCGCAACGGAGCCGTTGCTGCCATAGGAATATGTTACCCTTTGATTTTCGCTTCCATTATATCGCTTTTCCGTTTGGCGGTCAAACTTATCATACGAAAATTCAACCGTGTCGCCGTTTCCGTAGGTTTGCTTTGAAAGCAGGCCCACGCCGTTATATTCAAGCTCGGAGAGCGTGCGCCAAGCATTGCCGTTGCCGACTCTGTTTGCCGTTGTTCTGCCGAATTTATCATACAAAAAGCTGTATTGCAGCGCGCCGTTTACATTTATGCTTTGCAGGCGGTCGTTTTCATATTCATAGCTGTTTGTTACTCCCGCAGAGGAAACGGAGAGCAGGGAGTTATTATTTTCGTCATACGCATACTGCGTGGAAACGCCGTTTGCATTTGTTACGCTTTGTAGCGTGCCTTTATTTTCATCATAGGAATATACGGTTTCGTTATTCCTTTCATCCGTTGTTTTGGCAACGAAGTTTTGGCTTTGCGTATATTCCGTTTGGGTGGATACGGTGTATTCATCCGTTTGTTCATAGGGATAAAAATACCATTTTTGCGATTCGGCGGGGCTGTTATTATTGCAGGCGGACTGCCTCAGCACTCGCCTGTCTTTAATTTCCTTATCGCCGAACTGCCCGTCGAGGCACATTTTGAAATCCGAAGCTTCCGTGTAAGCAACGAAGCTGCCGTCTTCCTGCTTAACAAGCTTAAATCTTTGCGCGTTTGACTGATTGCCTGCGTGAAGCTGCAATTCAGTGCCCGATGCCGCAGATGCGCTTTTAACATCCATATATGCGGCCCTGAACGCCGAGGCTCTTAAATAGAACACATCCGTTTTGCCCGAAACCGCTTCGGGAGTCCATGTGAGCTTGCGCGAGGAATTATAGTTTGCCTCTGCTCGGATATACGGCGTGGTTTTAACCGTTTGGTGCACCTCGCACGAATCGATTGCATGCCCGGAATAGGCATTTATCAATATATATTCCTTGCCGCTTTCGATTTTTTGAGCGGGCTTTCTGGAAACGGTTGTTGCCTTTGTTAAATTGCCCTTATTATCATAGCTGAAGCCGTATTCAAGCCCGTCAGACGACAAAGCATTAGTAAGCTGCTTTTTATTATTATAGTTATACAGATACTTACTGCCCGAGGGATTAAGCATTTTTGCCATCTGATTTTCGTAATAGGAAAAGGTGGAATTGCTTTTTGCCAAATCCACAACGGAGGAAACATTGCCGTTTGAATCGTAATCATAAGTTTGGCCGTATTGCTCTTTATAGCAAAACGCGCCTGTTTGATAAGCGTTGTTTACATTATGGTCGTATGTAAACACAACGGAGATATTGCCGTAATCCTGCGGCATAACGATTTGATCCGCCAAAAACTGCCACTGATTTTTAACATCCGGGTTAAAATATTTATTTATGCAGCCGAGCCATTTGCCGTTATTATCGTAATAATCGATTGCAATTTCAAAGTGCGGCTTATAGCTTTCGGAATCCTTAACCCCGTTCAGCGGAGCGGAAAAGGCATAGCCCCATGCACCGTAGGAAAAAACATCGCCCTTTTTGCCGGAAACATTTAAATATTGCCGTTGCCTTTTGTAATCGCCTTCAACCGAGCCTGTGAGCTTGCCGCATTTTGCAAAGCCGTTGAGCCCCGCCCAGGTTACGGAGCTTGTGCCGCTGCCGAAATTTTCCCAAGCCGTCAAGCCGTTGTCAAACGAGGAATTTTCAACAATATTAAAGGTGCTTGCGTTATCGCTTTTTTCAAGCTGCACATCGTCAAACCACACGGTGCCGTAAGCGTCAGGCCCAAAGCCCATATTCACTTTAAGCGTTGCGCCCGCGGGCAAATCAAAGGTTACGCTTCTGCGCTCCCAGCCGTTTGTGGCATTTGTTTTTTCAATCAGCTTGCTGTAAACATATTTGCCGTTTGAATCATAAACCTCGGCAAACATTTGCGCACCGCCGCCTGGAATGGTTTTTCCGTCCGTATAAATATAGGCGGAAAAGGTGTATGTGCCCTGCGGCAGATTATTATGATTTTGAACCGCATTAACGCGGCCGCCGTTTGAAGCGGATTTTGTGACTTTAAGGGAAGCGTCCGTTATATTTTTCTTGGCGGCGTCTATTGAAACGGATGCGCCGGAGGAATTATTTGTATAAGTCCAATACCCGGCATAGCCCCTTGTGAAGCCCGGGTTTGTAATATAGTTTACGGTGCTTTTTAAAACGCGGGATTCTGAAATCAGCTTATTTGCCTTGCCGCTTGTGTTGTTGCCGCCGGCAAGCTTAAAGAACTGCGCAGAGCCGTCCGTATTTGAAACCGTTCCCGTGGTTTGGGCATAATCGTTAAACTGATATGTGTAGCTTCTGCCCTGCAAATCCGTAACTTCCGTTTCATTTTGCAGGTATTTAAAGGAATAGCTTTCAAGCGCAGTATTATCCGCGGAGCACCATTTCAACTCTTTAACCCTTTTTTGCTCGGAGCCGTCATAATCAACGCACGCCTTTGTGCCGTCTATCCCGGCGATATATTTAATAAGGTGCGAGCCGTTCCAGCTTATTTCAACATTTTTACCGTCTGCAAACGAAACGGCGGTTAAATATCCGTTTTGATATTTAAACTCGGTTTTTCTGCCGGCAGGGTCGGTTATTCCGGCAACCTGCCTTGCGGTGTTCGGCGTGTAGTCAAAAATATATTTTCTGCCTGCACCGTCCGTTATTGAAGTGATGCGCGAATTATCATCGTATTGAACGGTTGAAGACACACCCGACGGGTTTTTGATTCTGCTGAGGCGCCCCTTATTGTCGAAATACATTTTATTATCGTCTTTATCCGTTACAACATAATTTGCTTCTGGCGCGCTTGAATCGGAACCGACGGATATAACATCAAGTGTGTATCCGAGGCCGTCTTCATCCTTGCCGGATGAGGTGTTGCCGTTTTCAAAATAAAACCAATGAATTGTGCCGTCGGCATCATTAAGATAATATTTATAGCCGTTATCCCAAAAAGTGCCGCCCTGCTTAACAAGGTATATCTGATAATTGGTTTGAATACGATTGCCGAAATCGGCATATTTGGCAGCCTCTTTATTTGAATTATAAACAAGCGAAAGGTTAACGGGCATCAAGCTGCCGCCCGCATCCTGCGTTACCGGCTGAGAAAAAACAAAATTGCCGTTATAATTATTAACGCTTGCCGTGCCGCTGCGGCCTGCCGCCGTATCCGTGAACGACCAGTAATCCTCGTAGCCTGACATATTGCGGTAAGACACCGTCATTACCGGCCTGTTATTCGGATAAGTGGTGTAATTTATTGAATAAAACCAAGCCTTTGCCGCAGCCGTTTTGGTGGTTGTTAAGGACAAGCCGTAGTTACTGCTTTTATCCTCATACCAACTGCGCACCATATCCGTGATTTCAACCTCGCGGAATTTGGTCAAATCTGTTTTTTCCGTAAGCATCAAATAATCGGAAATATCGGAGGCGCTGTGAGGGCCGTTGTTCCATGTTACCGTTTTTTCGTTCCAATCTTCAACAAGCCTTCTAACATTTACGGGAAGCCCCACCTCGCATTTGCGCAGGCCGAGATACAATTTTGCATCCACAACCTTATCCGCAATGCCGAGCGCGGGCAATTCCGTGAATTTCATATAGCTTTCGGTTTGACCGTAGCCGTAAATATTGCCCACATAAAGGCTGCCCATATCGTCCGTGCCGGATGCTTTATAGCATTTATTCGGATTTTGAGACGACACAAATGCCGATTGAACATTTTTTGCACTTTGCTCTGTTTTAAGCACAGGGTCAACCGTAACGGGATATTCCCTGCTCTGCTCATTCAGCCAAGCTTCATCAAGCGTTGTTTTAACCGTGAAGGTGTTGTTTTTACTTTCAATCAGCGCAAGCGTTATCCCCGCAGAAGCATTGCCCTGCGCGTCTTCCATAAAAGGCGCAGTTAAAGTGTATATCACCTTACCGTCGGAATCCCGCATTTCTATTGTTTTATCGTCAATCTGAACGGGAACAAGGCCGTTTGCCTTATAAACCGATGTGAAATTGCTCGGCGATTTATCGCTTTTCAGAATAATATTTTCTTTAATTCCGGAAGGGCCGAGAATATATTGAAAATCCGTGCCTTTATAAACATTTTTATAGTCAACGGTTGAGGTGAGATTTTCCAAAACCGTCGGGTCGTCGCTCACCTCGTTTTTCTCGATTTGCGCAGTGCTTTTTTCGGCATCTTCATAATACCAAGAAATTTCATAGCCGTCTTTTTCAAGGCGAACAAATTTTTTGCCGTTCGTTTTTTTGGAAAGCCTTACGCTGTAATCGGCAGTGTGATTTACCAAATCCTTATTTTTAACAATTCTGCCCGCGTTTTCATCATCATCTGCACTCGTTTCCGAAAGAGTGTTATCATAATCCACCCATCTGCCGTTTTGCTCAAAATGCACGGGCGTCAAATACTGCGCAGCCTGCACAGTGCCGTCGCTCATACGGAAATACTTTGTGCTTTCATCGCGCATACTCGTATCTTCATACAGAACATACGCATCTTCGGCGGAGGAATCTTCTGTTGTTTCGGATTCCTGTGCCTGCGATTCTGCCGCAGCGGCGATATTTTGCTGCGAAGCCATTATCGAAACCGGGCTTGCAACCGTTAACACGGCTAAAATTACTGCAATAACCGCCTGCATGGTTTTGAATTTTTTATTCATGAATACACTCCTTTATTTGGATTTTTTGTGTGTCCAAAACCATATTATCATTTTTTTGACAAACAAGCAATATAAAATAATATAATCACAATATATTTGTACAGAGTTTTATGTTTGTTTGGAATTTTAAGCAACCAATCAAAAAATTCAGGCGAAGCGGCACGCTGTGTAAAGAAGAATGCGCCCCAAGCGGCGTACTCCGCAAAGACCGATTGCTCAATAAATCAAACAAACGGCAAAATACTGCCTTAAAATGCAGTGAAGGCGGCAGATTATGATTTTAAAGTAGACACTTTGTGCGGCATATGATACACTTTTATTAAGCAAACGCAGGAGGCGCCCATAAAAAAGGTTGCACAGTAACTTCGATTATGATTACGGCCCTCGCTGCCGTTGCAGGCCGCTTACAGGCTCTGCATTTGCCGAGCCGATGGACGGCGCAATTTTGCTTGCACTGATTTCGGGAATCACCTGCATTATTTACACAATTGATAATCGCGATGAACAGCGCACACCCAAACAACAAACATTTTAACGGCTACACACCGTTATATATATCCGCCATTAAAACACATTTTAAAAATCGCATTCAAAGCGGTGGATCATAAAGATGAGCAATGATTTAAAAGCAATAAAAATCACATATGCCGAAGCCGAACGCTGCGACAAAAGCAAAAAGCTGCTTCGCAAAATCCGCTGCCGCATTAAAGGCGGTTCCGTTCACGATGAGCTGTTTTTTTCATTTAAGGCTCTGCTCGGCGGCAGACGTTCAAAAAGCAACGTTCGTGCGTTTTTGCGAGCCGCTGTTTCATATTTTTTCTCAAGCACACTTGCAAACAAATTATTATTTGACGAAGCTTGCGAGGAAAGCAAATTTGAAAAGCCGTTTTACCCGCGTGAAAATTCATGCATGTATCACTGGACGGCAATTGAAAACGCCGACGGCATAACAAAACACGGGATTTTACCCATGGGCAATTCAAAATATGTTTATATAACGGATGACCCCGAATTTATCGCGAAATCAGGCTATCTGCATTGGAAGGTGCTTGCGGCAAAAAAAGACACGATATTTGTGCCGATTAAAATTGACGCACACGCACTTGCGGCGGAATACGAAATCATGAAGGTGTTTTCCCGCCATGAATACGCGGTTAAACACATTCCGCCCGAATTTATAATAAACGAGCAGGCAGCCACATCAAAAAGCGGCACGTAAAAGCTGATACGGCGCACTCCGTGCGGGCAGGCAACCATATCCGTTTATTATTTTGATTGCCCGAAAGATATATTTATCGGTTTAGACCGTAAAAGCCGATAAAAGCACAGAAAGCGGAAAGCTCAAATCGCCGTTCAAAGCTTTTGGCGGTGTTTTACTTTGCCGTTACGATTTTCATTATTCTTAAAAACATTAAGCTAATGCCGGGAGTTTTTTCAAGAATTTTTCAAGAGGCTTTCGGATTTAAACAGATTGCAGGCATACACAATTGTGTGGGATCTCGGCGATGTGGGAATAGGGCTTATGACGATCATTAACCTGATTATTCTTGTGCCTATGTCTAAGGAAGCAATTTCGATTTTAGACAGAAAAAGCGATAAGGCGGCACAGATAAAGGAAACGGCAAGGATGCACAGTGAGCAAACCGAGCCGAGCGAATAACGAATTTTGCACATACAACAAAATTCACACAATGCGTTTGCGGATAACCGCAGGCGCATTTTTTATATAAAAAAGAAAGCAAATTAAAACCGTTCTTCAACCGAGCAAAAATGCCTATAACAAAAAATCACACAAACGCAAAAAAGCCGCCCCTTTGGGCGGCTTTTTCAGCTTAACGGAATTCCGAAAAGCTTAAAATATTTATTTAATAATATGCAGAACAAATCAAAGTGCTTACCGCACAAAATTCAGACATTATATACGATGCCTGTTTTTAACCTTAATACGCTCCATTGCACGGGAAAGATTTGCCTTTGTAACATAATAATCGAACTGGCTCATCTTTTGGCGAAGTTCTTCTTCGGCGCGCTCCTTAGCCTCTTCTGCACGGCGCTTATCAATTTCCTCCGGCAATTCAACAGAAACACAAATAAGAGCTGCTTCATTTGAAAGAAATTCAAGGAAGCCATCGCTTACAAAAGCTTCTTTTACCTCGCCCGTTTCCGTAACAAGCTTCATTTCGCCCATTTCAATCGGCACAACCGCATTTGAATGGTGCGCCATAAAGGTCATGGAGCCACCGTCTATATAAGGCACGGTAAGGCTTTGAGCCTCGCCGTCATAAAACACCTTATTAGACGCAACAATTTTAATCTTAAAAGTGTTCATTACTTCATATCCTTTGCCTTTGCAAGCACATCATCAATAGTGCCGGCATTAAAGAATGCCTGCTCAGGAATATCATCAACATCACCGTCTATAATAGCCTTAAAGCCTTTTACGGTTTCCTTTACGGGCACATAAACGCCCTTTAAGCCGGTAAACATTTCTGCAACATGGAAAGGCTGAGAAAGGAATTTTTCAATCTTTCTTGCACGGTAAACCGTTGTTTTATCCTCATCAGAAAGCTCTTCCATACCGAGGATTGCGATAATATCCTGAAGCTCTTTATATTTTTGAAGGTATTCCTGAACACGGCGTGCAACATGATAATGCTCCTCGCCTACTGTTTCGATTTCAAGAATACGGCTGCTTGATTCAAGCGGATCAACGGCGGGATAAATACCCTTTTCAACAATTTTTCTTGAAAGAACCGTTGTGGCATCAAGGTGAGCAAACGTGGTTGCCGGAGCAGGGTCCGTTAAATCGTCTGCCGGCACATAAACAGCCTGAACGGATGTTATTGAACCGCTTTTTGTGGAAGCAATTCTTTCCTGAAGCTCGCCGACATCCGTTGCAAGGGTTGGCTGATAGCCAACTGCAGACGGCATTCTGCCGAGCAATGATGAAACCTCTGAGCCTGCCTGAATAAATCTGAATATGTTATCTATAAACAAGAGCACATCCTGATGAGCAACATCACGAAAATACTCTGCCATTGTAAGGCCGGTTTCCGCAACACGCATACGGGCTCCGGGCGGTTCGTTCATCTGACCGAACACAAGTGCCGTTTTATTGATAACGCCGGATTCCTTCATTTCGTTCCAAAGATCGTTACCTTCTCTTGAACGCTCACCAACACCGGTGAAAATAGAATAGCCGCCGTGCTCATTTGCGATATTTGTGATAAGTTCCTGAATAAGAACTGTTTTACCTACACCGGCACCGCCAAAGAGGCCGATTTTACCGCCTTTTGCATAAGGCGTGAGCAAATCAATAACCTTAATGCCCGTTTCAAGAATTTCAACATTTGAGCTTTGCTCTTCAAAATCCGGAGGGCGGCGGTGAATGCCCCAATGCTCCTCGCCTGAAAGATCCTCAAGCCCATCTATAGTTTCACCCGTTACATTAAAAAGCCTGCCAAGGCATTTTTCGCCTACGGGCACGGAAATGGCGCCGCCTGTTGCCGTTACCTCCATATCCTTATGAAGCCCTTCCGAAGCTGCAAGCATAATGCATCTTACAACGCCGGAGCCGATTTGCTGAGCGACCTCCATAACCAAGGTTTTGCCTTCTGACTCAACATGAAGCGCATCCTTGATTTTTGGAAGTTCCCCTTCAAAAGCAACGTCCACAACAGGACCCATTACCTGAATAATTTTACCTTTATTCATTTAGGATTCCTCCTAATTCTTCATTTTTTGTGCTTTAGAGCCCGCAACAACCTCTGTTATTTCCTGAGTTATTGCCGCCTGCCTTGCACGATTATATTCAACATCGAGCCGCTTGAGCATATCCTTTGCGGCATCCGTTGCCGTTTGCATTGCCATCATTCTGGCATTATGCTCGCTGCAATATGATTCAATTAAAGCACCGTAAACAAAGCCTGCAACGTAATCGGGCACAATGCTTTGAAAAACGGTTTTTGCATCGGGCATAAATTCGGCATTTTCATAATAATTCGATTCGCCCTTTGCCTTAATGCCTTCTTTTTTTAAGGGAAGGATTTGCTGAGTTACGGGTTCAACCGTCATTGAATTCACCATTTTGGTGTAAACAACATAAACCTCATCAAGCTGCTCCTTAATAAAAAGCTCTATCAGGGTTTTTGTGATATGCCTTGCCCTGTTCATAGTGGGATTTTGTGCTGTGTATTTGAAATCAATATCAACGGGAATATTTTTTCTTCTGAAATAATGCCTGCCGACCTCGCCGACGATAAAAAGCATATTGTGCGCCTCCATGGCGGCACTTTCCTCTGTGATTTTGATTATATTATGGTTATAAGCACCGGCAAGACCTTTATCTGCCGTGATAACAAGATATCCCTTTCGCCTTTCCGAGCCTTCACGCTGCGGGCGTGTGTCAAAAAACTCGGTGCCGGCATCCGGGGCAACATCAAGGATCTTTGCAAGGCCATCCTGCATCATAAAAAAGAAGGGCTCTGTGTTTTTAAGATCTCTGCGGGCCTTTTGAAGCTTTGAAGACGACACCATATACATTGCGTTTGTGATTTTCATTGTGTCCTTAATAGACTTCATTCTGCCCTGTATTTCTCTTGCGTTAGCCATTGTTCGCCTTTCCGAATTCGTCTATTGCATCAAGTATATCCTGCTTGAGTGCATCGCCGAGCACCTTGCCGCTTTCGATTTCATCAATGATATCTTTGCGTGATTCGGCGAAATATTCAAGCATTTCGGCCTGATACTTTTTAAGATCGTCTATGGGAACATTCATAAACTTACGGCCGACTGCACCAACAAGGGTTATAACCTGCTGAGAAAGCGACATGGGATTGCCGAGCGGCTGCTTCAACAGCTCCATAAGGCCCTTACCATAAGTAAGCTCTGCCTTTGTTTCCTCATCAAGATCGGAAGAAAACTGGGTGAACACTTCCATTTCGCGGAACTGAGAAAGATCAACACGAAGCGAACCGGCTGCTTTTTTCATAGCCTTTGTTTGCGCTGCACCGCCAACACGGGAAACCGAAAGGCCTACATTTACTGCCGGCCTTTGGCCGCTGAAGAACAAATCGCTTTCAAGGAAAATTTGGCCGTCTGTTATTGAAATAACATTGGTTGGGATATAAGCGGAAACATCGCCTGCCTGAGTTTCGATAATGGGCAAAGCGGTGATTGAACCGCCGCCGAGTTCATCCGAAAGCCTACTTGAACGCTCAAGAAGCCTTGAATGAAGATAGAAAACATCGCCGGGATAAGCCTCACGGCCCGGAGAACGCTCAAGAAGAAGAGAGAGCGCACGATAAGCAACGGCGTGCTTACTTAAATCATCATAAATGATAAGAACATCCTTGCCTGCATACATAAAATACTCTGCAAGAGCCGTTGCGGCATAGGGTGAAATATACTGAAGAGATGCGGAATCGGCTGCCGTTGAGCAAACAACAACGGTGTAATCCATGGCGCCTGCTTTTGTGAGAGTGCCAACAAGCTTTGCCACCGTGGAGGTTTTTTGACCGATTGCATTATAGATGCAGATACAATCCTTGCCCTTTTGGTTAAGAATAGTATCTATAGCAATAGATGTTTTACCCGTTTGGCGATCGCCGATTATAAGCTCACGCTGGCCGCGGCCGATCGGGAACATTGAATCTATTGCCAAAATGCCTGTTTCAAGAGGCTGAGAAACCGATTTACGATCTACGATAGACGGTGCTGCATTTTCAACAAGACGATAATCATCTGCTTTGATTTCGCCGTTGCCGTCTATAGGCTCGCAAAGTGCATTAACAACTCTGCCGATAAAAGCATCGCCTACGGGAACACCGGCTTTTTTATGAGTGCGGGTTACTCTGGTGCCCTCATGAATACCAACCTCTTCGCCAAAGATTATGCAGCCGATTTTTTCCTTTTTAAGGTCCTGCACCATGCCTTTTACGCCGTTTTCAAAAACAACGATTTCACCGTACATAACATGGTTCATACCGTAAATATTGGCAATACCGTCGCCCACGCTGATAACGGTGCCGATTTCTTCGCCGCCGTTTACATGCTCTTCAAAATCACGAACATCCCTTTGCAAAACCTCAATTACGGATTTGGGGTCTGCGCCGCCTGAGCGGGCGGATTTCATAACCTGAGACTTGATTGCCTCTAATTTATGCTTAATGCTGAAATCATATTCCTTATCGCCCACATCAATTACAAAGCCGCCGATAAGATTTTCATTTTTAACAATTTCAACATTGGCTTTTTCTGCGCCTGTTTCCTTGCAAATAAATTTTTTGATACCCTCAAGCTGCTTATCATCCGGGGCGTTAACACAAAAAACCTTTGCCGAAACAACATTATTTTCTTTGTTTATTTCCGAAATATAATTATTGATAATCTCTTCAAGATCATCAATATTGCCCTGCTTTGAAAGCTGCAAAATAAAATCTTTTACAGAAGGAACAAAAAGCTCCTCCGCAACCTTGGCTTTATCCGCTGCGGGCACATTCGGATCATTAAGAACAGCCTTTAATTCGCTGCTTGCCTTAATCAATTTGAGCGCATCCTCAAGTCCGGACACACTTACATTGGCGGAAAACAGCGATTTAAGATAATTTTCAATATTCTGAATCATTATTTTTCGTCACTGCTTTCGTTTAAAAATTTGTTATAGAGCTCGCTGTCTGTTTCGGCGCTGACATTTTTGCCGATAACCTTTTCAGCGGTTTCCATAGCCAAAGCGGCAATTTGTTCGTTGACTGCGCTTCTTGCTTTTTCGCATTCGAAATCCGATGCTTTTTTTGCATCTGATTTAATTTTATCTGCGTCTGCCTGAGCACGGTCTATAATTTTGTTATATTCTGCCTTAGCGTTTGCCCTTGCGTCATTAAGAATTTGCTTCTTTTCATCTTCAACGCCGCTGAGCTGGCCCTGATATTGTGCTTTAAGCTCATCAGCCTGCTTTTGCGCTGCATCCGCATTGCTGAACTGCTGATCAATCATAGCTTTTCTTTTATCAAGGGTTTTCTTTATCGGCTTGAAAAGGAAAACCTTCATAAGAATGAAAAACACAACAAGGTTAATAACCGTCCAAAGCAGATTTAAATCAAACTTTAACATTTACATATATCCTTTCGTAAAGAATATCGGGTGCTGAGTTTCAGCCGATTATTTAACCATGAAGATTATAAGGATGGCGCCGATAAGGCCGTAAATAGCCGTTGCCTCTGAAAGAGCTGCACCAAGAATAAGAGTTGTTTGAATTTTGCTTGCCATTTCGGGCTGGCGAGCCTGAGCCTCAACGGCTTTACCTGTTGCAATACCGATACCGATGCCGGCGCCGAGGCCGCAAATAAGAGCGATACCTGCACCGATTGCAATAATTGAACCTGTCATAATAAAAATCTCCTTAAACTAAAAATCAAAATTTAAATGTTTATCTATTTTAAGCAGCGGTTGAAGCATCAAGCGCATGCTTTTTTGCTTTTTTATTTGCCTTTTTCATTTTTTTCTTTTGCTTTCTGGCTTTAGTTTCTTCTTCTGTTTCCACAGCCTCCTGCAAATAGAGGGCACTTAAGAACACAAAGATATACGCCTGAAGCAAACCATCGAAAATATCGAAATAAAGGCTGAGCACAACGGGAACGAAAAGCGGCACAACGGCTTTAATAAGCTCCATAATGGTGAACGCACCGATAACGTTACCGAAAAGACGCATAGAAAGAGAAAGCGGTTTTGTTATTACTTCCAGCATATTGATCGGGGTTACAATCCATACCGGCTTGGTGAAGTTTTTAAACCTGCCAAGAACGCCTTTGTCTTTAAACGCATTATACTCAACGAGCACAATAGTCATCACTGCCATTGCAACATCCACCTGCATACTTTTGGTGGGTGGCTTCATTCCGAAAAGGCCAATGATGTTTGACATGCCTATAAAGAGGGCAACGCTCATCAAATAAGGAATATATTTTTCCACCTTGGGGCCCATTATTTCCTTAAAGAAGCCTTCTGCCTTTTCATAGCACAGTTCAAGCAACGCCTGCCTTTTGCTGATTTTGCCCTGCACCTTCAGATTGCGGGTAAGCAGAATAGCAATAACAGTCATCACAGCCATAATGATCCAGGACACAACCGTGCATTCATCAATCGTAACCTCAATACCGAATATTTTAAATCCGAGATCTTTCCAAGTTGCGATTTCAAGCTGCTTGGTTAATTCTTCCTGCAAATCCATTGTGATGGGAGCAAACGTACAATCACCTCCTGTTTTTATAGTGCCGAGGCAAAGGCCTGCGACACCTGCTTGCCGGTGCGCCTATTATATATATAATAGGCACACCTAATGCTACTTGGATTATACACCAACAATTTACAAAATTCAAATTTTTTGCCGATTATTTTCGATTATCGGCAAATTGCATAATTTGTATTATTCGGCAGGGTTCATTTTTATTTATTTGAGCGCAGACAGCCACCTGTTTTTTTACCGAAAAGGGCAGAGTGTAAACATAGTGTTTTCCGCATAACGGCGGCGCAAACAGCCTTTTTTTACACACCTTTGAGAAAATGTGAAAATAGAGGTTTACAACTTTGCAAAGTTAGTTTATAATAGTAATCTGATAAGTATAAACATATATTTAAGGAGAGTTTTTGATGGCAAAAGAACAAAAGAAAATGGTGGACGACATAACCTCAATGGATGAGGATTTTGCAAAATGGTACACCGACATTTGCCGCAAGGCGGAGCTTATAGAATACACAAGCGTTAAAGGCTGCATGGTTATCAGGCCATACGGTTATGCCATTTGGGAAAATATACAAAAAACACTTGACGGAATGTTTAAGGCAACGGGCCACGAGAATGTTTGCATGCCCATGTTTATTCCCGAAAGTTTGCTGCAAAAGGAAAAAGACCATGTTGAGGGCTTTGCCCCCGAATGCGCATGGGTTACCATGGGCGGAAACGAGAAGCTTGAAGAAAGGCTTTGCGTTCGCCCAACTTCCGAAACCCTGTTTTGCGAGCACTTTAAGCAAATAGTTCACTCTTACAGAGATTTGCCTAAATTATACAACCAATGGGTTTCCGTTGTTCGCTGGGAGAAAACCACTCGCCCGTTTTTGCGCTCAAGGGAGTTTCTGTGGCAAGAGGGGCACACGCTTCACGAAACTGCAGACGAGGCCATTGAAGAAACAGAAAAAATGCTTAATGTTTACACCGAATTTTGCCAAAAATATTTGGCGATGCCGGTTGTGCAGGGCATGAAAACAGAGAGCGACAAATTTGCAGGCGCCGAGCGCACATATTGCATTGAAGCTCTTATGCATGACGGCAAGGCTTTGCAGGCAGGCACATCACACTATTTCGGCGACGGCTTTGCAAAAGCATTCGGAATTCAATTTGCAGACAAAAATAATCAGCTTAAATATCCGCACCAAACATCTTGGGGCGTTACAACAAGGCTTATAGGCGCAATAATCATGACTCACGGCGACGATAACGGCTTGGTGCTTCCGCCGGCTGTTGCTCCCATTCAGGTTATGGTTATTCCGATTGCAATGCACAAAGACGGCGTGCTTGAAAAGGCAAACGAGGTTTGTGACAGACTTAAAAACATTTGCCGTGCAAAAATAGATGCTTCCGAAAATTCACCCGGATGGAAATTTGCAGAATATGAGATGAAGGGCGTTCCGATCAGAGTTGAAATCGGCCCCAAAGACATCGAAAAGAATCAATGCGTTATCGTTACACGCCACAACAGAGAAAAAACCTTTGTTTCACTTGACGAGCTGGAAACGGTGATTCCGCAAAAGCTGCAGGAAGTGCGTGACGGCTTATACGAAGCTGCACTTGAAAACAGAGAGCGCCGCACATACACATGCAAAACGCTTGACGAAATCACAGAGGCACTTGAAAAGAACGGCGACGGTTTTGTTAAGGCAATGTGGTGCGGAGACGAAGCTTGCGAGGACAAGGTTAAGGAACTTACCGGTGTTGGCTCTCGCTGCATTCCGCTTGATCAAGAGCAAATTTCAGACACCTGCATTTGCTGCGGAAAGCCTGCAAAGCATATGCTCTATTGGGGCAAAGCTTACTAAAAGCACTATGATATCAGGCGGTAAAATGGCAATCGACCGCTTTGCTTTGGCGGCACCTTTGCCTTTATCCGCTTAATATAAAAACTATAAGGAATAAGGACGGGATTAAAATGGCAGTTTTAGTTACAGGCGGTGCCGGTTATATCGGCAGCCACACTTGCGTTGAGCTTATGAACGCTGGCATTGATGTTGTTATCGTTGATAACTTTTACAACTGTAAAAAATCCAGCATAGACAGAATTAAGGCTCTTGTCGGCAGGGATTTTCCCTATTATGACTGTGATGTCAGAGACCGTGAAGCGCTTGATAAAGTCTTTAAAAAAGAAAAAATCGATTCGGTTATTCATTTTGCCGGATTAAAGGCTGTTGGCGAAAGCGTTCAAAAGCCTCTTGAATATTTTGACAATAATGTTACGGGCACACTTGTGCTGCTTGATGTTATGAGAAAGAACGGCTGCAAAAAAATCGTTTTCTCATCATCGGCAACCGTTTACGGAATGAACAATATTTCTCCGCTTACCGAAGATATGCCCGTTGGCGGCGTTACAAACCCATATGGCAGAACAAAATATATGATTGAATGCATTTTGCAGGATTTATATGTTTCAGACAACAGTTGGTCTATCTGCCTGCTTCGCTACTTCAATCCGATCGGAGCGCACAAAAGCGGCACCATGGGTGAGGATCCAAACGGCATTCCAAACAACCTTATGCCGTATATCACCCAGGTTGCAATCGGCAAGAGAGATCATTTAAGTGTTTACGGCGATGATTATGACACTCCAGACGGCACAGGCGTGCGTGATTACATTCATGTTGTTGACCTTGCGCTCGGCCATGTTAAGGCTGTTGAAAAGGTTGGCGGCGAAACCGGACTTTTCATTTACAACCTCGGCACAGGCAAAGGATACAGTGTGCTTGATGTTGTTAAGGCATTTGAAAAGGCTTCCGGTGTAAACATTAAATACAAAATCGTTGCAAGACGTGCCGGAGACATTGCCACCTGCTATTCAGACCCAAGCAAGGCTTACAAAGAACTTGGCTGGAAGGCTGAAAGAGACATTGAAGAAATGTGCGAAGACAGCTGGCGTTGGCAAAAGCAAAACCCAAACGGTTATCCGGACTGATAAAAACACACGAGCCATATGCATTGCCACAATAAAAAATCGGCACATAAGGCTCTGCATCTTGCCAAAACAAAGTGGTTATAATTTAATAACAAAGCAGCCCTGCACGGTTATTCCCGGCAGGGCTTTTTTTGCGCCTTTAGGCAAACACTGCCTTTATGCGCCAACTGCTCTTAAATTTATATTTTCATAAAATTTTTGCCTTAATAAAATAGTAAATGCCGATATCAATGCCAAACAATATAAGAGCAATTATTCCCGCAGTAAGCGCCCTTTTGCGCATAAATTCATAATCACGGCCGAGCGGTTTGGATTTTAATACGCAAGAGGCAATTATTGCGGCAACGGCAAGCGGCGGAAGAGCACCGGCAAGAGCAATATCAACTATGCCGCACACAAATGCACTGCGAGCAGCTTTTTCATGCTGAGAAAGCTGCGGACGAGACTTATTTGAATCCTTATTTTTATTCTTTTTCCCGATCATTGCCGGATTCCTCCAAAATTCCGTATTTCACGATAACACGGTTTATTTTTTTTATAAACGGCTCTCCGAAAATAAAAAGGAAAAGTGCCGTGGCGCCCCCAAAAGCGGCTGAAAACGGAGCGCCTGCCGCATAAACGGCAAGCACACCCGAGATGGTATAATCCGTGAGCATGGTTAAAACAGAACTTGCATCAACAATAAGGCCATAAAGCGCAAAAGCCAGGAAAAAGCCGATAACTGCAAGCAGCCACCTATTTGGCTTAAAGTGCTTAAACACTATACCGGCAACAAAACCCACAAGCCCCAGTGCAACCATTTGAAAAGGAGTCCAAACCCCTTGGGAAAAAATAAAGTTTGAAACAAATGCAGAAAGCGAGCCGATTATATAGCCCCTTTGCGGGCCGAGGCAAACGGCGGAGGCAATAACCACGGCAGCTATAGGCTTAAACTGAGGAACAAAATAAAACACGGCTCTTGAAGCAACGGCAAGTGCCGAAAGCACCGCCACAAGTGAAATTTCACGGGCGGAGGGCTTTGATTTTTCATAGCTGATAAAAAACGGCAAAAGCGAAAGCACAATCACAATTACGCAAACAAGATAAAAAGAAGTGCCTGCCTTGAAATAAAGCTGCCATAAAATAATAAAAGCCAAGGCTGCTGCGGTAAACAGGAAATAAAGTAAATTTGCGCCTTTTCTCACGGGCTCACCTCCGCATCATCAACGCTGACAATTCGTCCGCCGGTCATGGCAGAAAGTGAGGTTGTATAAATATCAAGGGCTACAAAGAACTGCCTGCGAGGGGCAGAAGCGGCTATTTTACCATCAAACAAAAACGAAGCAAAATCTGCATATCTGCCTGCAAATTCAATATCATGAGTAACAAGCACAACCGTTTTTCCGCCAAGGCAAAGCTTCCTTAAAATTAGGGCGAGCTCAGCCTTGAAAGCAGCGTCCACGCTTTTTGTAGGCTCATCAAGAAGCAAAATATCCGCACCCGTTTGCACAATTTTTGCAACGGCAAGGCGCTGTGCCTCACCGCCGGATAAATCAAACGGATTTGCATCAAGCAGCTTTTCCAAGCCAAATTCGCGCACAAGTGCATCATCCGAAATTTCCTCACGAACTGTATCGCACAAAAAAAGTGCCTGCACATTTTGCGGCATATAAGCTGCTTTGCCATCTGTTTTAATTCTGCCGCCATATGGCTTTAAAATTTTACAAAGGCATTTAAGAAGGGTTGTTTTGCCGCTTCCGTTTGCACCCACTATGGCATTTATACAGCCTTTTTTTGCAGTATAATCCAGGCAAAAAAGCACGTCCTCGCCACCTTTTTTATACGCAAATGCTAACCCGTGCGTTTTTAACGCAACAGGATAATCGTAATTCGATTCTGCTTTTTTTGCAGCCACATTACACAGCTGCCGCTTTGCCGATGCATAATCGAGCGGATGGTTTTCAAGAATTTGGGTATACGAAGGCAGCATTTGCCGCATAGGGTCATTATTTGCAGACAAATATTCCGCAAGCCCTTCCGGGCTGCCGAAAAACGCCGCCGAGCCATGCTTTAAATAAAGAACAGAATCGCAAGGCGCCAAAAGATCGGGCCTGTGATCGGCAACAAGAATTGTTATTCCCCTTTCAGATTTAAGACGCAAAACGGCGGAATAAAAATTGCGAGCCGCCACGGGATCAAGCTGAGAACACGGTTCATCAAGCAGCAGCACATCGGGCGAGGCGGTCATTGCACAGGCAAGCGCAAGCATTTGCTTTGTGCCGCCGGAAAGCTCTGCCGTTTTATCATTTATATATTTATTAAGATTAAAATAACTTGCCGTTTCTGCTATTTTAAGTGCTGTTTCGCTGCGAGAAAGCGAAGTGTTTTGAAGCCCAAACGCAAGCTCGCCGTAAACAGTGTCCGTAATTATATTATTCTCCGCATCTTGGCCGACAAAGCCGATTTTACCGCCAACCGAAACATTGCCTGTTTTTTTGCCGTGAGGGGCAATTTCCTTTTTCAACAAGCGAAGCAATGTTGATTTTCCGGAACCGCTGCTGCCGCAAATGAGACAAAGCCTGCCTGAATCAACAGAAAAAGAAACATCCGAAAGTGCCGCACTTGAGGCAAGCGGATAAGAAAAGCTTAAATTTTTGATTTCAATATCAGCCATTTGGCATCCTCCCAAACATCAACTGCAAGCGGCAAAAAACACACGGCGGCGAACACTGCCGCAACAACAGGATTTGCGCTTTTTATTTCTATTCGGCTTTGATACAAAAATTCAAATGCACCTGCACAGCGCATAATAATTTCAAACACAAAAGCAGCCGTAAAGCAGCACATCAGCACAGCATCGCCGGCTCTGAATTCATAGCGTGAAAAGCCCCTGTGCTTGCCTTTGCCAAAGCCGCGGGCACGCATTGAATCCGATATTTCCATACTTCGCTCCAGGCTCATTGAAACAAGAGCAGAAAAACGCGCAACACCGTTTTTTACACCTTTTATTTCATTTCCGAGCCCTTGCTGAGCCTCTTTAATCTGATTGGCCGTTTTAACCATAAGCGGCACAAACCGCATTGCCATTGAAAAGGTGAGCACAAGCGACGGAGCAAAGCCGCCGAAGAGCGCTGCGATTTTTTCACTTGTTACAACCTCATTATATGATGCAAACCACATAATAAGCGCACCCAGCATCAAGCCCGTGCAAACGCCGTAAACCAGCGGCTCTAAATTCATTTTAATTCCGAAAACGGAAAAGAGCGTTGTTTTGCCATAACGGCAAAACAGCATATTAAACACGGCAACAAGCACAGAAAGCGGCAATGCAAATTTAACAGTACCGAGTGCCGCAGTTTTTCCGCACGCCTTTAATTCATAGAAAAACGCCGCCGCAAAAGATATTGCGCCGAACACAGGGTTTATAAAAACCGGAGTTAGCACAAAAACAAAAAGAAAAAAGAGGAAGCAGACAGCGGGATGAAATTTTGCAAATCTATCCATATCGTTCCTCCGTTATAGTATTAAGCTATTTAAGCTGCAACAATCGGCAGCCTTGAGCCGCATATGAACTGCGGCATTTTCAGGTTAGGTGCGCTAAAATTCTATGCCTCGCCTTGCGGCAATGCCTTTTTCATAAGGATGGCGCACATTTTTAAATTCTGTTATATAATCCGCCTTTTCAAAAAGCGGCGCATATTCCGCATGGCCCGTTATTACATATTCTTTTTCCGGTGAAAACGAAAGCGAATTCACAAAATCAGGCTCAAAAAGCGAAATCACATCTAAAAATTCATCAAGCACAATAACATCATAAGATGAAGAAAGCGCATCTGCAAGCATCTTTTTTGCAAAATTCGCATAAGCTGCCTTTTCGGAATCGCTCATTTTAAAAAGAAACGGCAGATGCTGCGGATTTTCATAAAAATCTATGCTGCAATTTGCAAATCTTTCGCTTGAGGAATTATCTTTTAAAAATGCATAAACGCAAGCTGTTTTGCCGGCACCGCAGGCTCTGAGTGCCTGGCCGAGTGCGGCTGTTGTTTTTCCTTTGCCGAAGCCGTAATAAATCTGAATCATCTTATTCTGACATCCTGCTTTGTTTGAAAACGATAACCGTATTGATCAAGAATATGCATTTTATTAAGGGCTATCATTGCTCCCTTTGAAACGCAAAGCTCTGCACGCGGCGCAATTGAAGCATCAAGCCCAAGAGCTTTTGAAAAAAGCTTATCAATTCCGTAAAGCTCCGAGCATCCGCCAGTGATTATAATGCCGCTGCTTGTTATATCTGCAACTATTTGCGGAGTTGTGCGCTCAAAAATAATGTGTGCCGCATCGGTAAGTTCCTTAAAAAGCGGCTTCAGGCATTCATAAATTTCATTGCCCGTAATTTCAACGGCACACGGCATACCCGAAAGCATATCCCTGCCCTTTGCCTGCATGCTTACATCCTCTTCACGCTCAACTGCGCCGGCAATGCGGTTTTTTATTTCCTCTGCCATTCTTTTGCCGATTAAAACGCCGTATTTATCCCTCATATACTTAGCTATTTCATCATCAAAGCGGTTGCCGGCGATGCGAATTGTGTCTACCTGGCTGATGCTGCCTTGGCTGATTACCGCCATATCCGTTGTGCCGCCGCCGATGTCAATAACAAAAGCACCCGTTGGCTGCAAAGGATCAACACCGGCACCGAATGCAGCGCAAAGCGGTTCTTCAACAAGGCAAACAGATCTTGCACCGGCAGAAATCATAACAGAAATAATGGTGCGCCTTTCAACATCTGTTGCAAGCGCAGACACGGCTGCAACAACCCTTGGCTTGAAAATGCTTTTCTTTATGATTTTATTTATAAAAAAGCTAACCATTTGAACGGCAATTGAATAATTTGTGATAGCGCCGCCGATTATGGGCTGAATAACGGAAACGCCGCTTGGCTCACGCCCCTCAAGATAATAAGCCCTTCTGCCGGCGTAGAGCATTTTTTCACTTTCCGTATCATATGCCACATAGGACGGTTCATTAACAACAACGCCCTTGCCCGGCACGGAGATTACCAATGAGCTTGTGCCGAAATCAATACCGAGATCATAACCAAACATATCGTCATTCCTTAAAAAAATCTATAATTAAATGTTACTGTAAACGGTTGCCGTTGTCAACTGTTAAAAAGTGCAGAAGTGCGCTGTAGCGCCTGCTTTTTTTGTCGTTTTTAACCATGTCGGCAACAGTTTCCTTATTTCCGCAAAGCACAAGCAGCTTTTTTGCTCTTGTAAGCGCAGTGTAAAACAAATTTCTGTAAGCAAGCTTTGGCGGTGTTGAAAGCACAGGCATAACAACGGCATCAAATTCGGAGCCTTGGCTTTTATGCACGGTTATGGCATATGCAAGCTCAAGCTCCTGCACATTTGCAGCAGAATACATAGCCTCTTTATCTTCAAACACAACATTTATTATATTGCTTGTTTTGTCTATACGAGTAAGCACCCCTACATCGCCGTTGAAAACACCCATTCCGTTTTCGCTGCTTTTAAACCACGGAACATCATAGTTGTTTTTGATTTGCATAACCTTATCACCCTCACGCAAGGTGTAACCTTTAACGGTGATTTCATTTTTTCCCTTTTGCGGAGGATTGAGTTTTTTTTGCAACAGGTGATTTATGTTTTGAGAACCGAGTTCGCCCATTCGGGAAGGGCAAAGCACTTGAATATCCTTAACAGGATCAAAGCCGTATGCCGACGGAATACGACGAGTTACAAGATCTGCTATCTTGGAAGAAGCTGAATATTGAGAATTTTCACGAACCAAGAAGAAATCCGATTCGGGCGAATTATCATCAATTACCGGCATTTCGCCCTTAACAACAAGATGCGCATTGGTAACTATTCTGCTTTTCATAGCCTGACGAAAGATTTTATCAAGCTCAACAACGGGAATCAGACCGCTTTTTCGCAAATCCGCCAGCACATTGCCGGCGCCGACGGGCGGCAGCTGATCTTTATCGCCAACCAAAATGAGCCTTGAATGAAGCGGCAATGCATCAAGCAAAGCAGAAAACAAAAACACATCAACCATAGAAAGCTCGTCTATAATAACCGCATCGGCTTCAAGAGGATTTTTTCTGTTTCTTGCAAAATCAAAGGTGGATTTGTTTTCCCTGTATTCGGCCTCAAGCAAGCGGTGCAGGGTTTTTGCCTCGCAACCCGTTAATTCACTCATTCTTTTTGCTGCTCTGCCGGTTGGTGCCGCAAGCGCCACATTAAGCCCGTGATTTTTCATAAGAGCTATCATGCCCTTAACGGTTGTTGTTTTACCGGTGCCGGGACCGCCGGTTAATATAAGCAGCCCCTTGTTGACTGCAGTTTCGATTGCAGTGCGTTGCTTTTCATCAAAACAAATTCCGTTTGCGCTTTCAAACGCATAAACCTCGCTTTGAAATATTTCAACCTGAGACGGTGGATAATTAACCATAATCTTTATGCGATCCGCAATATCGTGCTCTGCTTCATATGCGGCGGGGATAAACAAAAATTCTTTGCCGTCTATTTCATCATTCACAAGCTTATGATCATCAATGGCAGTATCTATTGCAATTTCCGCATCGTCCTCGCTGCAATCAAGATATGAAATTGCAGTTTTAACTACGCTTGATCTCGGCAAGCAGGTGTGACCGTTTTTTATATTAAATTCAACAATATGAGTTACAAGCGCCTCTGCACGCACGGAGCTTTGCACGGAAATACCGTTTTCATCCGCCAAATCCTCGCAGCGTTCAAAGCTGATAATTCCGCAGGAAACAAAAGAAAACGGATTATCGCAAAACACTTCGGCAGCTTCTTCTTTAAAAATTTTATAAGCATTTAGTGCCTCTTTATGAGTAAGGCCGTTATTTATAAGCGCCGTAAGAGTTTCTCGGGAGCCGAATTTTTCAATAAACGCCCTTTGAAATTCACGGGCTTTAGTTCTGCTTATTCCTTTCACGGATGCAAGGCGGTTTAAATCATTTTGCAAAACATCAAATGTGTTTGTTCCGAATTCCTCAACAATTTTTTGAGCAAGCCCGGGGCCTATTCCCCTTATAATTCCGCTTGAAAGATAATCAAGCATTCCGGCTGTATTTTCAGGCATCGTCATTGTTATTTCTTCCGCCAAAAACTGAATGCCGTAAATATGATGAACAGTCCATTTGCCGACCGCCTCTATCTGCACACCGGCGGCAAGAGGCAGTGAATTGCCAACTACTGTTACTTCTTCGTTTTCGCTTAAAACTTTGAAAATGCAGTAGCCGTTATCTTCATTATAATAGGTTATTTCTTCAACAGTGCCCTTTATTTTTTCGACTTGATTTTCTGCCATAACTGCTCCGATGGTGTTTTGAAAGATGATTTAATGATTATAATTCACGGCAAAACCGAGAATCATTTATATTTGTTAAAACAAACAGCAAATTTATGATACCGTGTTTTAATGCTTTAACAAACTGAAAGGCAAAATAAAAATTAAATGTTCTTCGATACAAACAAAATCTTTAATTTCGCTCTTTGTTCATGAGGCTGTTAGGTTATTATAACACACCCTAAACCCTCCTACAAGAAAAAACAGGCAGGGAAAACCCTGCCTGCGAATAATTATTATAAATTACTCTTCGATTTCTGTAACAACGCCTGAACCTACTGTTCTGCCGCCTTCACGAATAGCGAAACGAAGTCCCTTTTCGATAGCGATAGGAGTGATAAGTTCAACATCCATAACGATGTTATCGCCGGGCATGCACATTTCAGTGCCTTCCGGAAGAGTGATAACGCCTGTTACGTCTGTTGTTCTGAAATAGAACTGAGGACGATAGTTGTTGAAGAAAGGAGTATGACGGCCGCCTTCGTCCTTAGTAAGAACGTAAACCTGGCCCTTGAACTTTGTGTGCGGATGAATTGAACCGGGCTTTGCAAGAACCTGACCACGCTGGATCTCTGTTCTCTGAATACCACGGAGAAGTGCACCTACGTTGTCGCCTGCTTCTGTGAAGTCAAGAGACTTACGGAACATTTCAAGACCTGTGCAAACAGTTTTCTTGATTTCGGGCTTAATACCAACGATTTCAACTTCCTCATTGAGCTTAAGGATACCACGCTCAACCTTACCGGTTGCAACGGTGCCACGACCGGTGATGGTCATAACATCCTCAACAGGCATAAGGAAAGGAAGGTTTTCGTCACGCTCAGGAGTGGGGATATAAGTGTCTACAGCTTCAAGAAGCTCTCTGATACAATCGCAAGCAGGATCGTCATTTGAAGGAGCCTGAAGAGCAAGAAGAGCAGAACCTCTGATGATCGGGGTGTCGTCGCCCGGGAATTCATACTCGTTAAGAGTATCACGAATTTCCATTTCAACAAGGTCAAGAAGTTCTTCATCGTCTACTTGGTCTACCTTATTCATGAATACAACGATGTAAGGAACGCCAACCTGACGAGCAAGAAGAAGGTGCTCTTTGGTTTGAGCCATAGGACCGTCTGTTGCAGCGATAACAAGGATAGCACCATCCATCTGAGCAGCACCGGTGATCATGTTCTTAATGTAGTCAGCATGTCCTGGGCAGTCAACGTGTGCATAGTGACGAGTTTCTGTTTCATACTCAACGTGTGCAGTATTGATTGTGATACCACGTTCTCTCTCTTCGGGAGCCTTATCGATATCAGCATAATCTTCAAACTTAGCATGGCCTTCGTTTGCAAGATACTTTGTGATAGCAGCTGTAAGAGTGGTCTTACCGTGGTCTACGTGACCGATCGTACCGATGTTAACATGCGGCTTGGAACGGTTAAATTTTTCTTTAGCCATTGGGATTTCCTCCTAAAAATTTAAGTTGAATAAATTGTTATAATTATTTTATCAAAGCATTGAATAAATATCAAGGCTTTTTAATGATTTTATTGTTAATAATGCGTTAATCAGTCTTTTTTAGCACGGGAAGAAATAATATCTTCTGCGATTGACTTCGGAACAGGCTCATAACCATCCGGTTCCATGGTGTATTGACCACGGCCCTGAGTTTTAGAGCGAAGATCATTAACATAACCAAACATTTCGGAAAGCGGAACACGAGCGTTGATTTGCTTAGCACCGGTTCTGTCTTCCATACCTCTGATGAGGCCGCGGCGAGAGTTAAGATCGCCGATAACATCGCCCATGTATTCTTCGGGAACGATAACAGTTACCTTCATCATAGGCTCAAGGATAACGGGCTTAGCCTTCTTGGCAGCATCCTTGAATGCCATGGAGCCGGCAATCTTAAATGCCATTTCAGAGGAGTCTACTTCGTGATAAGAACCATCATAAAGCTCTACTCTGATATCAACCATAGGATAGCCTGCAAGAACACCGCTCTTCATAGCGCCCTGAATACCTGCATCAACAGCGGGGATGTATTCCTTGGGAATAGCACCGCCGACAACGGAGTTAACAAATTCATAGCCCTTGCCGATTCCGTCTTCATCAAGGTTTGGCGACATACGGATTTTAACATGACCGTATTGACCCGAACCGCCTGACTGACGCTTATACTTAGTGTCTGACATGGAATCTGTGGTGATTGTTTCTTTATAAGCAACCTGAGGTGCGCCTACATTAGCCTCTACCTTAAATTCACGAAGCATACGATCTACGATAATTTCAAGGTGAAGCTCGCCCATTCCGGCGATAATTGTTTGGCCTGTTTCCTCATCTGTGTAAGCCTTAAAAGTGGGATCTTCTTCTGCAAGCTTTGCAAGAGCGATACCCATTTTTTCCTGGCCGGCCTTTGTTTTAGGCTCAATAGCAACACGGATAACGGGATCCGGGAAATTCATTGATTCAAGAATGATCGGATTGTTTTCATCGCAAAGAGTGTCGCCGGTGGTGGTGTTTTTAAGACCTACTGCGGCAGCGATATCACCTGCATAAACTGTTTCGATATCTTCTCTGTGGTTTGCGTGCATTTGAAGAATACGGCCGATTCTTTCTTTGTTGCCCTTTACTGAGTTGTAAACCTGAGAGCCTGCATTGAGTGTGCCGGAATAAACACGGAAGTAGCAAATTTTACCTACAAACGGGTCTGTGGCAATCTTGAATGCAAGAGCCGAGAACGGCTCTGAATCTGAAGAATGACGATATTCTTCTTCATCTGTATCGGGGTTTACACCCTTAATTGATTCAACATCTGTGGGAGCAGGCATGAAATCAACGATAGCATCAAGAAGCGGCTGAACGCCCTTGTTTCTGTAAGATGTGCCGCATGTTATCGGAACCATCTTGCATTCGCAAGTTGCCTTTCTGATTACCTTTTTGATTTCATCAATGGTAAGCTCCTCACCCTCAAAATATTTATCCATGAGGGCTTCATCCTGCTCTGCAACAGCTTCAACAAGCTTTTCACGATATTCCTGAGCAAGATCCTTCATATCCTCCGGAATTTCTTCACGGCGAATATCATTTCCAAGATCGTCGTAATAAATTTCGGCATCCATGTTAATAAGGTCTACAATACCTTTGAAGGTATCCTCAGAGCCGATAGGAAGCTGAATCGGAACTGCATTGCATTTAAATCTTTCTTTTACCATGGTAAGAACATTGTAAAAGTCTGCACCCATAATATCCATTTTATTTACATAGATCATACGGGGTACATTATATTCATCAGCCTGGCGCCAAACGGTTTCAGACTGAGGCTCAACACCGCCTTTTGCACAAAGAACGGTTACAGAGCCGTCAAGAACACGAAGGGAACGCTGAACTTCAACAGTGAAGTCAACGTGGCCCGGTGTGTCTATAATATTGATTCTATGTTTTTTCCAGAAGCAAGTTGTTGCAGCAGAGGTGATTGTGATACCTCTTTCCTGCTCTTGTGCCATCCAGTCCATAGTAGCGGCGCCGTCATGGGTTTCACCGATTTTATGGTTTATACCCGTGTAATAAAGGATACGCTCGGTAGTTGTTGTTTTACCGGCATCAATATGCGCCATAATACCAATATTTCTTGTCTTTTCAAGCGACACTTTTCTTGGCATAATATCCTCCTAATCCTAATACTGGGATCAATACCTGAAATGAGCAAATGCTTTGTTTGCTTCTGCCATTTTATGTGTATCATCACACTTCTTAACTGCACCGCCGGTTTTATTAACGGCATCCATGATTTCTGCAGCAAGGCGTTCCTTCATTGTTCTTTCGGAACGCTGGCGTGAATATGCTGTTATCCAGCGCAAGCCCAAAGTTTGGCGCCTTTCGGGGCGAACTTCAAGCGGAACCTGGTAAGTTGCACCGCCGACACGGCGAGCCTTTACCTCAAGAACGGGCATAACATTTTCCATAGCAGCTTCAAAAGTTTCTAACGGATCGTTGCCTGTTTTTTCTTTAATGATGTCAAATGCACCGTAAACGATTTTCTGTGCGACACCTTTTTTTCCATCATACATGATGTTGTTGATAAGACGGGTTACCAGCTTTGAATTATAAAGCGGATCCGGCAAAACATCACGCTTAGCGATTTGGCCTCTTCTTGGCATCTTCGCTTCCCTCCTTCATAAATTTAATGAGTTCATAGGTACTCGGTTTTTCCGTGGAGTCAACAAGTAGGCTATACCGCATATATATAATATAAGGTATAAACTATTGTTTTATCCTAAATGAGCTGCTTATTTCTTCGCAGCCTTCGGCTTCTTAGCGCCGTACTTAGAGCGGCTTTGCATTCTGCCGTTAACGCCCTGAGTATCAAGAGTGCCGCGAATGATGTGGTAACGCACACCGGGAAGATCCTTAACACGGCCGCCGCGAACCATTACTACGGAGTGCTCCTGAAGGTTGTGACCAACGCCGGGGATGTATGCGGAAACCTCCATGCCGTTTGTTAAACGAACACGGGCGATTTTACGAAGAGCAGAGTTCGGCTTCTTCGGGGTTGCTGTTTTAACAGCGGTGCACACACCACGCTTTTGAGGAGAGCAGTTATCGTTCATAACGTTCTTCTTGGTATTGAGGCTCTTTAAAAGTGCAGGTGCTTTTGCCTTTTTCTCAACAGACTTTCTGCCTGTTCTTACTAATTGGTTAAAGGTAGGCAATAGTTTATATCTCCTTTCTGCAAAATTTACACGCAATAATATGCGCATACACTGCGGTTTCATTGTTTATGAAGCCGCCGTATATACGCACATATTGAGGCGGGCCGAAGGCCTGCCTCAATATTTTGTGCAACTGTGACAAATTAACCGAATTTATTTGTGCAAAGCGGCATCAGCCGTGCTCACACAGTTATCAATTATATCACTCTGACATACTATTTGTCAACAATTTTTGTAATTGTTCAAGGTTTAATGTTTCCTCAAAGCCCTCAGAAGTAAGATAGCTTGGCATAACATCAACATCGCGGAAAACATCCATGCCTGTGCCGGCGGGAACAAGCTTACCGATGATAACATTTTCCTTGAGGCCGATAAGAGGATCAACCTTGCCTTTGATTGCAGCATCGGTAAGAACTCTTGTTGTTTCCTGGAATGATGCAGCCGAAAGGAATGAATCCGTTGCAAGCGAAGCTTTTGTGATACCCATAAGAATCGGGATATAGGTTGCCTTTTTAAGATCTGCCTCACCTGCTGCGATGCGGGCATCAATTGCCTCATTAGCTTCATCAACGGCAGAAACATCAACCATTGTGCCGGAAACAAGATCTGTGTCGCCCGAATCATCAACGGTGCACTTCTTAAGCATCTGGCGAACAATAACCTCAATATGCTTATCGTTTACATCAACACCCTGAGTACGGTAAGCGAACTGAACTTCTTGAATAAGATAATTATAAACAGCTTCTTCACCGAGAATTGCAAGAACATCATGCGGATTCTTAGAGCCGTAAGTAAGCTCTTGACCCTTTTTAACATGTGCGCCTTCCGTGATTTCTTCACGAATTCTGAAGCCGTAAGGAACAAGGTATTTGCGCTCTTCCATAGTGTCGCTGTTTGTAACAACAATATGGTTTGCCTTTTTAACCTCTTCAAATCTTACTACGCCGTCAATTTCCGAAAGAATTGCATATTGCTTAGGCTTACGAGCCTCAAACAATTCCTCAACACGGGGAAGACCCTGAGTAATATCCTCACCGCCTGCGATACCGCCGGTGTGGAAGGTTCTCATTGTAAGCTGAGTGCCCGGCTCACCGATTGACTGAGCGGCGATGATGCCGACAGCCTCACCAACCTGAACAGGCTCATTAAATGCAAGGTTTGAACCATAGCACTTGCGGCAAACACCGTGATGCGATTTACAGGTGATAAGAGAGCGAATTTTAACCTCAGTGATTCCTGCATCAACAATTTTATCGGCTATTTCCTTAGTCATCATAACATCCGGAGAAGCAATAACCTCGCCGGTTGCGGGATCGCAAATTGCCTCAAGCGGGAAGCGGCCGATAAGGCGTTCCTTAAGAGATTCAAGTTCACGGTTACCATCCATAATTGCTTTTACAACTATGCCCTCTTTGCACTTGCAATCGTCATCACGGATGATAACATCCTGAGAAACATCTACAAGGCGGCGGGTAAGGTAACCCGAGTCTGCCGTACGAAGTGCCGTATCCGTAAGACCTTTACGAGCACCACGAGAAGAAATGAAGTATTCCAAAATGTTAAGGCCTTCACGATAGTTTGCCTTAATGGGAATTTCAATTGTTTTACCGGCTGTATTTGCGATAAGGCCGCGCATGCCTGCAAGCTGACGAAGCTGAGCAGTACTGCCGCGGGCACCGGAATCTACCATCATGTGGATGGGGTTATGAGTTCCGTCAAAGTTTGAAGTGAGCTCATTTGTAACCTTATTTGTGCAATCCTCCCAAGCCTTAATAACGGCGGAAGAACGCTCTTCATTTGTGATAAGACCATAGTTGTAATTCATTGTGATCTCATCAACCTGCTTTTCTGCTTCATCAAGGAAAGTCTTTTTGGCATCCGGAATAAGCGCATCGCAAACGGCAACAGTGGTGCCTGAAACGGTGGAATACTTATAGCCCTGTGCCTTGATATGATCAAGAGCAACGGAAGCAACGGAAACACCGTGAGTTGCAATAAGCTTATCAACAATTTGGCCAAGCTGCTTTTTCTTAACAACAAAGCTGATTTCAAGCTTAAATTCATTTTCCGCAACAGAGCGATCAACAAAGCCCAAATCCTGCGGAATCGGGTTATTAAAGATTACTCTGCCGATTGTGGTTATAACAACAGCGCTGCGAGTGCTGCCGTTTTCTTCTTTTGAGAAACGGATTTTAACGGGAGAATGCATACCGAGAGAGCCCTCTTGATATGCCATCATAGCCTCGTCCTTATCTCTGTAAATATTATATGCTTTATAGATTGAGAAATCTGCTTCAAGCTCTGAATCCTTTTCATCCGTAAGGATTTGAGAATCATCAAATCTGCCTGCAACAAGCTTTCTTACATCTTGGAAATCAATTTCCTCTGTTCTGTTTTCATCCTTAAAGAACTTCGGCTGGCCGGGCTCGCCCTCTTTTATCATTGTAAGATAGTAAGAGCCGATAACCATATCCTGAGTGGGAACGGTAACGGGTTTACCGTCTGAAGGCTTAAGAAGATTGTTTGCGGCAAGCATAAGGAGGCGTGCCTCTGCCTGAGCTTCTGCCGAAAGCGGAACGTGAACGGCCATTTGGTCGCCGTCGAAGTCGGCGTTAAATGCAGTACAAGCAAGAGGATGAAGCTTAATGGCTCTGCCCTCAACAAGAACCGGCTCAAATGCCTGAATACCAAGGCGGTGAAGTGTGGGAGCACGGTTAAGCATAACCGGATGATCCTTAATAACAACCTCAAGAGCATCCCATACTGCGGGATCCTGCGCTCTTTCAACCTTTTTTCTTGCGGATTTAATATTTGAAGCTGCGCCTGTGGCAACAAGACGCTTCATAACGAAGGGCTTAAACAGCTCTATAGCCATTTCCTTGGGGAGGCCGCACTGATGCATTTTAAGCTCAGGGCCTACAACGATAACGGAACGGCCGGAATAGTCTACACGCTTACCGAGAAGGTTTTGACGGAAACGACCCTGCTTACCTTTAAGCATATCGGAAAGAGACTTAAGCGGGCGATTGCTTGGGCCTGTTACCGGGCGGCCTCTTCTGCCGTTATCGATAAGGGCATCAACAGCCTCTTGAAGCATTCTCTTTTCGTTTCTTACAATAATATCGGGTGCGCCAAGCTCAAGGAGCCTTTTAAGACGGTTATTTCTGTTTATAACTCTTCTGTAAAGATCATTAAGATCGGATGTGGCAAATCTGCCGCCGTCAAGCTGAACCATCGGGCGAATATCGGGAGGAATTACGGGAATAACATCCATAATCATCCATTCAAGCTTATTGCCGCTCTTATAGAAAGCATCAACAACATCAAGCCTTTTAAGAATACGCACTCTTTTTTGGCCTGTTGCGGTTTCAAGCTCTGCGGTAAGTTCTGCACGAAGCTGCTCAACATCAATATCCTGAAGCAGCTTTTTAACAGCCTCTGCGCCCATGCCTGCCTGGAAATCATCCTCATATCTCTCTCTCATTTCGGCATATTCTTTTTCATTAAGAATTTGCATTTTTTCAAGAGGGGTATCGCCGGGATCGGTTACAATATAAAGTGCAAAATAAAGCACTTTTTCAAGATAGCGAGGGCTTATATCAAGCACAAGACCGAGGCGGCTCGGAATTCCCTTGAAATACCAAATATGAGAGACGGGAGCAGCAAGCTCTATGTGGCCCATACGCTCACGGCGAACCTTTGAGCGTGTGATTTCAACACCGCAGCGCTCGCAGACTTTGCCTTTGTAGCGAACTCTTTTGTATTTACCGCAATGGCATTCCCAGTCCTTCGTGGGGCCGAAAATCTTTTCGCAATAAAGGCCGTCTTTTTCCGGCTTAAGAGTTCTGTAATTTATGGTTTCGGGCTTTGTTACCTCGCCGTAAGACCAAGCACGGATCTGTTCCGGAGAGGCAAGACCGATTTTTATTGAATTGAATTCACTGTTTTTTTCCATGTGGAAGCACTCCTTTATATATAATGTAATGCAGGTTAATCGGCCTGAAAATTATTCTTCATCTTCATCAATATCCGAATCCGTGAACATATCGTCAAATTCGGAATCCTGGCCTGCTTCCTCGGCTTTTTCATCAGCATCTTCAAGGGTGTAGCCCTCGCTGTTTGAATCAAAGTCGTTTACTTCTGTAAAGGCATTGCTGTCTATCGGCTGAATTTCCGTGCCGTCATCAATATCCTGCTTAAGTTCAACCTCATTGCCGTCCTTATCATAAAGGCGGGTATCAAGGCCGAGAGCCTGAAGCTCTTTATAAAGAACCTTAAAGGATTCCGGAGTGCCGGCAGGCGGAATATTTTCGCCCTTAACAATTGCTTCGTAAGTTTTAACACGGCCTGTTACATCATCCGATTTAACGGTGATGATTTCCTGCAGCGTGTAAGCTGCGCCGTAAGCCTCAAGTGCCCAAACTTCCATTTCACCGAAACGCTGGCCGCCGAACTGAGCTTTACCGCCGAGAGGCTGCTGCGTTACCATGCTGTAAGGACCGGTGGAACGAGCATGGATTTTATCATCAACAAGATGATGCAATTTAAGATAATACATATAGCCGACGGTGATCGGGTTATCAAACTTTTCACCCGTTCTGCCGTCTGTAAGAACGGTTTTACCGTCTTCCGAAAGGCCTGCAAGTTTAAGACATTCGCGAATATCATCTTCGTGTGCACCGTCAAATACGGGTGTGCACATTTTCCAGCCGAGTGCCATTGCGGCATAGCCGAGATGCACCTCAAGCACCTGACCGATATTCATACGGGAAGGTACGCCGAGGGGGTTAAGAACGATATCGAGCGGACGACCGTCCGGAAGGAAAGGCATATCCTCTTGCGGAAGAACACGGGAAACAACACCCTTGTTACCATGGCGGCCTGCCATCTTATCGCCGACCTGAATTTTTCTCTTTTGTGCTATATAAACACGAACAACTTTATTTACGCCGGGGCTGAGTTCATCGCAATTTGCACGGGTGAACACCTTAACATCAACAACGATGCCGTATTCGCCGTGAGGAACACGCATGGAGGTGTCTCTTACCTCTCTTGCCTTTTCGCCGAAAATTGCACGAAGCAATCTTTCCTCTGCGGTAAGCTCTGTTTCGCCCTTTGGAGTTACTTTGCCGACAAGAATATCACCGCTGTGAACCTCTGCGCCCACACGAATGATACCGTCTTCATCAAGATCTTTTAAAGCATCCTCGCCCACATTCGGAATATCTCTTGTGATTTCCTCCGGGCCGAGCTTAGTATCTCTTGATTCAACATCATGCTCTTCAATATGGATGGAAGTGTAAACATCATCACGAACCATCTTTTCATTTATAAGAACAGCATCCTCATAGTTATAACCTTCCCAGGTCATAAAGCCGATAAGAGCATTTTTACCGAGCGAAACCTCGCCGTTGCAGGTTGCCGGGCCGTCTGCAATAACCTGTCCGTCCTCTACCTTTTGATGAAGAGAAACAATTGGGCGCTGATTTATGCAGGTGCCCTGGTTTGAGCCGCTGAACTTAACAAGATCATATCTGTCTACATCGCCTGTTTTAACAGTGATTTCGATTGATTCGGCATCAACTGCCGTTACGGTGCCTCCACGCTTTGCAACAACAACAACACCTGAGTCGTAAGCTGCTTTATATTCCATGCCGGTGCCTACAACTGGAGCTTCTGTTTTAAGAAGCGGAACTGCCTGGCGCTGCATGTTTGCGCCCATAAGAGCACGGTTTGCGTCGTCGTTTTCAAGGAAAGGAATCATCGCCGTTGCAACGGAAACAACCATCTTAGGCGAAACATCCATATAATCTACTTTTTCCGGCTCGCAGGTAAGGAATTCATCCTTATGGCGGCAGGTTACACGCTTATTGAGGAATCTGCCGTTTTCATCGAGGGGCTCGTTTGCCTGAGCAACGGTGTAATTATCCTCAACATCGGCAGTCATATAAACAACCTCTGATGTTACGCAACCCGTTTCCTTATCAACTTTACGATAAGGAGCCTCAATGAAGCCGTATTCATTTAATCGGCTGTAGCAAGCAAGATAAGAGATAAGGCCGATGTTGGGGCCTTCGGGAGTTTCGATGGGGCACATTCTGCCATAGTGTGTGTAGTGAACATCACGAACCTCAAAGCCGGCACGATCTCTTGAAAGACCGCCGGGGCCGAGGGCTGAAAGTCTTCTCTTATGAGTAAGCTC